>OASX01000011.1_pt1 | contig 248256 bp, 220 predicted proteins | sample 1516531 | NCBI WGS metagenome assembly OASX01 (sample SAMEA2579911, study PRJEB22360) | human gut metagenome | biome: human gut; feature: human-associated habitat; material: faeces | place: Denmark | collected 2008/2010
TGGAAACCTACCATAGAAATATGATAAGGCGCTGGGTGCTTAGCCTACACAAAACAGCGCGTAAATTCTGGGCCAGTGTGGGCGTGGTGACACAGGAAATACAAGACATCATCGGCAGCGAAATCGTGAAAGAGGCCATCATCAATAACTCGGATGTGGTGATGCTGCTTGACCAGAGCAAATTCAAGGAACGTTTCGACACCATCAAGACGATTCTTGGCCTAACGGACGTGGACTGTAAGAAAATTTTCACCATTAACCGCCTTGAAAACAAGGAAGGACGCAGCTTCTTCCGCGAGGTGTTTATCCGTCGGGGCACGACCAGCGGTGTTTATGGCGTGGAAGAACCGCGCGAGTGCTACATGACTTACACGACCGAACGAGCGGAGAAAGAGGCTCTGAAGCTTTACAAGCGCGAGTTACAATGCAGCCACCAAGAGGCTATCGAGGCATATTGCCGCGACTGGAATACCAGCGGTATCGGCAAGGCATTGCCGTTTGCGCAGAAAGTTAATGAAGCGGGATGTGTACTGAACTTAACCACTAAAATAACATCATAATGAAAACGAAAAGGATTTTAATCACCCTGTCACTGGGCTACGGGATAAATATGATGGGGTTTGAAAGCAGCTTGACGCGCGAACAAATCTCTGTCAGCAATCCGGAACTCACTGTTTTGTCCCTCCGGGAGTTTTGTATGCTGTCCAAGGAGAACCTGCTCCGCATGGATGACATGACACCGGACAAAGTAGCCGCCATCGAACGGTTGTTGGCAGAGTATTCCCTTCGGTTGGGTATGTCCGATGTAGAACTGGAAGCGTATTTGAACCGGTATTATGAAGAAAACCCCAAAGAAAAGGAGTTTTACGATATGTGCGACAGGCTATGTAACAGCAAACCTGTCTTCGATGAAAACAGGTTTCGAGAAGAACTATTCAGGGAACTGAACAGTAGTCCGATGAGTGAAAAAAGACTAAGTGACTTGGGATGGCTACGTTATCAGACCGTGCGCGAAACTTATCTAAACCAGCCTTTCTTTTTGAGATGGTTCGGCTCCCAAGAAGCCCGGATCAAAAGGGCCATCAAGGATACTACCATCATACATGATATGTTCTGCCGACTTGTCACGGAGAATTGTATCGAATCTGAACGGTGGTATTTCAATCACAAGGAACCGGAATACATAAAAGAGGTCTGAAACGATGAAACGGCTGTTTATCTTTTGGGTTATCCTATTGCCTGCCCTGACACAGCACGTTCACGCACAATATTACAGCGTGAACTATGACGCTCGTACCGTGGCGGCCATGGCCGCAGCATTCGGCACGGAGGCAGTAGCCGAAAGCTACTACCGCGAGCAGGTGGATGATATTCTGAAACACTATACGGCGGCAGAAGTGGCGGCAGCAGGGATATTTTCTTCCAAATTTTTGGAACACAAGGCTCTGTCCGACCTTGGCATCTGGTGCAGCAGCACGGAAAATTACTACTATCGTCGAATTTACCACATGGTGGCAGAAAAAATCATGCCGAAAATATGGGTGGTGGCGAAGCTGATGCTGCGCTCACCACAAACAGCAATCCACTGGGGCAGCTATCTGATGAAGGTGTGCGACGATACGAAGAGCCTGTGTATGCAGTTCGAAAGTGTGGTGACAAACAGCACGCTGTCGTTCTCGGACATCGCTTTTCTGGAAATTGACCGCGACATTGCCACCTTGCTGAACCTCGCAGAATTGGGCGGTACCGATTGGCAACGGATGTTGGACAACTTTACCAAAGTGCCGGGCAATTTCACGATTGAGAACTTAAAGGGCGACATTGACAACCTTTATAACATGGGCGTAGGGCTGGCAACATCAGGTATGGAGAACCTCGGTGACGCTCTACTGCAAAGTAGTGCGTTCCATGACCTGCTGGGTGGCAAAGTCAATGAAATCGGCAACCTGTATGAACACTACGGTACTCTCTTCGAGCAGGCGGAACATGACATCGGCAGTCTGCTAATCGACATGGTGGGCGGTCAGGATAGCGTGGCCGCATTGTTCAATTTCAGCAACTACGACCTCACATCGTGGATGACCGACTATATGGACAATGCTGTCGGGAACTATTACACGCAACGGTGGTATATCGCACGGCGTGATCAAGGAAGCATTTCTCTATGCGACTACTACCCACCGACAGACGACAACAGCATATTGAATGGGGGCGCATGGACACGCTTTAACACGAGTGATCCGGGATTTTATCCGAACGCTTCGCAACGGGAGCAGGCCCTCGCCAATTCAGAACGGTATGCCGGATGGTCAAGAAGCCGAGTGCAACAGCTCAACAATAGCAACGATGGCTACACCTATACTATCAATACCCGACAACAGGCCTATATCATCAGTAAGGGTAACAAACAGACAAAGAAGGCATACGCCTACGAGATACACGTGACACAGAGTTGGAATCGGACGGAGGTGGTCTATGAGGATGTCTTCGACTCCTATTCGATGGATTTGAATACGTTCAAAGCGCAGCTCAATGCCCGCCTCTCGGAGTTCAATGACAACGAGGAAGGCTATGTCTATTACATAGCATCCGATGCACGGAACTATTATCAGGCGACGGATGCCGCAAAATTGCAGGGATGCGAAAGCGTGACCATCAGTGTAACCTGTTCAGACGGGGCGACGCTGGGACAAGGCTCGACACAATACAAGTGTCGCAAGTGTGGCGGCTCACTGGATGCCCACTCCAAAGAGTGCGTCATGCAGACCTCGGTAACGGAGAACGAACTGGACCTTTCAGAACTGGACGCACTGATACGGGAAGCGGACAATCAAGTCGCCGTTCTTCAATCTCAGATTAGTGCCTTGGAAAAGGAAAACGCCGACCTTCTGAAAAAAATTGCCGAGGCGAGCGTGGAAGACGCAGCAGCTTACCGGCAACAATATAACTCCAACCGGACACGTATCGAGGAACTGAAAAGCGAACTTGCCGAGTGGCAACAAAAACAGAAGGAGTACGCAGATGCAAAGCAGGAAGCGGAAGCAGAGAACGATGTGCCGACAGATGATTACTACCGCCTACCGGCTATCATGCAGGATTGCAAGACAGCCTATAGCCTCACTTGGCAGGACGGAGGTACATGGAGCGGCTATACGTTCGTCCGTAAGGCGACGATGCCGAACATCAATGGTATCATTACGTTCCGTGCGACTATTTCTATCGCACGGAAGCCGAAATACTTTCTGGGTATCAAGATTCACCGTGCCATTATCCAAATCAGTTGGGAATTGACTTCGGCATACACAGACACGCACGTTACCGATGTACTGACACTCGATCCGAACCTGCCGAACGAGGAAAAGACTAAAATCGTGAATAATCGCATATCGGAAATCGCACGGGAATATCCCAACTGTAAAATCACTACCGAGTATGCCCGTACAGAACCTATGGAAGAAGTACCGAACAGCGACGTGTACCACCTGCTTTGGTCAAGTGACCGCCTCGAAATCGCACGAGAAGTGGATTCACGTATCACGAAAATATACGCCGACCTCGTATCCTTGGAGAAGATGATGCACTACAAGCGGAACATCATCGACGTACTGAAGGATGTGCTACCGGGACTCGATACGGACGAGGGTCGTAGGCTGACACTCGTGGAAGAGTGCCATGACCGCTGGGTAGAAAACGCACGAACATCCCGAAGTGGCAGAAAGGAGGTACGGCCATGAAACGCACTATACTGATAGCCATTACGTTGCTTGCACTACTACCCGATGTCGCCAAGGGCCAATGGACATTCGATATCGTGTCGGTGGAAGCGTACATAAATGACCACAAAAAACAACGCAGCCTGTTGCTGGCCCGAAGCACGCTGGAATACAGCAACCAACTGCTGCATGAGTACAGCCGTGAGGAGACGGGCAAATACAAGGAAGTAAATATCGACCTTGACCGCTATACCCGTGCCTTTGATGTCATCGACGTGATGTACCAATCCCTGCGGACGGTGCTGAACGTGAAGGATACCTACAGCTCGGTAAGTGACCGTATCGGTGACTATAAGACCATGCTGGAGGCTTTCCATGAGAAAATCCTAAAACATGGGAACATCGAGCCGTCAGACGCACTGATACTGACTATCAATGAAAAAGCAATACGGGACATCGCCAACGAGGGAGAACACCTCTATAAGTCGGTGAGCGACCTCGTGCTGTATGCCACGGGCGCAGCGGCCTGCTCGACCAGCGACCTGCTTATGGTACTGGAGTCCGTGAACAAGTCGCTGGACAGCATTGAGCAACACTTGAACCGGGCATACATCGAGACATGGAGATACATACAGGTACGTATCGGCTACTGGAAATCGAAGATTTACCGGGAACGTACCAAACGGGAAATTATTGACGGTGCTTTCGGACGATGGCGCAATGCGGGACGACTGGATTATTGACGGTAAAAGAGGAAGGAGGTAAATAATGCCACAAATTAGATTATGACTTCTATGTACCGAAATTGATAAGGGATATCTTAAAACGCAGGAAAAGCGTTTCGTCCTGAATGTTCGGAGAAGTACAAACAGAGAAAGAAACTTTAAGTACAAACAAGTCTATCTGGCCTATAACCAAGAGGCAAATGGACATTTGGATTAATAAAAGATGTAATGAAAAAGATCGTTTTTGAAAAAGACATTACGCTATATAAAGCCGATTGCCTTGAAGTAATGCCTCTTCTCCCAGAATCAAGTATTGATTTAGTTCTATGCGACCCACCTTTCGGAATTACAGCCTCGCAATGGGATAAGATAATACCATTCTCGAAAATGTGGGAGGAGATTAGAAGAGTGAGAAAGGATAATGCGCCTACGGCTTTATTTGGCAGCGAACCGTTCAGCAGCCTTTTACGCTGTGGCAATTTAGCCGAATTTAAATATGACTGGGTATGGGAAAAGTCAAAAGCAAGCAATTTCCTTCTTGCTAAAAAGCAACCTCTAAAAGCGCATGAGCTAATCAGTATCTTTTGTAACGGCAGAACTCCTTATTATCCAATCATGGAGGAAGGTGAGCCTTATGAGAATCGTACAAAGAGAGGAAGTAACTGGACAGGAGTAAACAAGGTACCAAATCCTACATTCAGAAATGAAAACAAAGGAACGAGATACCCACGAAGTGTGAAATATTTTAAAACTGCGGAATCAGAGGGCAAAACGATTCATGTTAATCAAAAACCAGTCGCATTGTTGAAATATCTGATAAAAACATACACGAAAGAGGGTGACACAGTCCTTGATTTTGCCTCTGGAAGCATGAGCACTGCAATCGCCTGTATTCATACGAATAGAAAATGTATTTGTATTGAAAAGGATGATATGCACTTCTTGCGGGGAGAGGAAAGGATTAGAAATGAATATAATATAAAAAGAAATGTGGAATAATCCTGGTGATTAACTGATTGAAGCACATTGAGTATTGAAAGATTAATAACAAATAACCGAAAGTAAATATGGACAGAATACTCTTACTCGTGACGGTTACAATAATTGCAACCACGGCGGCAAAGGCACAATCCGTGACCTATAACCACGATTCGCCGAAACAAAACCAAGTAACAGTAATGGAAACCGGTACGGGAGCACTCTCGCCCGACCTCTACTACTCCATACTGCACAACAAGTATAAGAAGTCGGCAGCAGTCAAGAACAAACTGTCGTTCCGCACACTGGCGGGCGTCCACCTATACAACCAAACGGACGAAGCTGAAGCCATCGACTCGGCATTGGTGAGCCGGGCAAAGATAGAAGCCTTGAACGTGGCTGACCGTCAAGCGGACATCGCATGGGTCGCTGAAGGCGATAAGGTCAACGGACAGATGGTACGGTTCAAACGAAACATAGACCGCATCTTGCCTGTCGGGGGGACACCGGAGGATAAAGACAGATGGACGGAATATTACCATATCTACCAGTGCGCCATTGATGCAACGAAAGATGCCTATATGCCCAACGCACAGCGGAAGAAAGAGTATCTGCGCATCTACGAGGATATAACTCGACAGAACGAAATCCTTGTCGGCTACCTTGCCAAACGGCAGAATACTACGATAACAAGTACGCTACTGAATGCTACCGCTGACCGTACTCTGGATAAGGAGAGTATTGTCCGCGATGCGGTGAACCGATGGCACGAATCGCGCTTTGCCGTGCGCGGCCCGCAATCAGGCAATAACACGGGTGGCAGCGGCGACGGAGATGAAACAGTAAACAAAGGGAACTGAAAAAACAAAAACGTATGGCAGACGGAAATATACTCTCGGATTTCGGTATTAATATCCTTGAAGAAGAAATAGACGATGTGATTTTTCAAACGAACGAGTTCCTGACTGATGCGACTTTTACCGGCTCGCAGGGACCGTTCTGGTGGTTAGCGAAAATCTTCCTCTTTTGGGCTGTTCAACCACTTATCATCCAATTACTTACAAAATTTTGTTCCGTGAGACAAATCCCCGACGGGACAAAAACGGGACAGAACCACAGGAAAATAAAATCAAGAACGCCTTGCTCCGAATATCCGCATCTGAATATCTGTTACTCAGGTGCAAAGGTACGAATTTGTCCCGTCAAAAACGAATCAAAACGCATAAAGTTCACATCTATAGTGCATTTTTTATTTTCCTGTACCACGGTGGATAACACAAACCGATTTTTGCCCCGATTGGACGGGCTGGCATCAAAAAGCCGTGTTAAAATCTGTTTCGTGGCTTCTGACAGCCACGTCTGGAGAAAATGTGTCGGGTTGTACGGACATTCTGCCAGAAGTTTTGCCGGAAAGCGGAGCCCGTGCTTCCTTAAACACCGGAAGTTAACCGAGACAGCCACCGGAAAAGTATCTGACAGACCGACAGATAATCTTCTGGCAGACGAAGGAAAATCCTGTCAGGTAAGATAATTAAACATCTATAAATCAATTATTTCAAGATGACTAAAATCACGTTTTTTCAAATCAAACGATATACATTTGCGTATCGAATCAACAAGTAAAACCATAAAATAGAAGACGATGACAGAAAACAAACAATCCAAGATGAATCTTGAACATGAGCGCAAGATTGCCACCCTTCAGGAGAGAATCGACAAGCTGGAGAACATCTGCTATGCAGCAAAGGAAGTCCTGAACCTTGAAGAAGCCGCCGACTTTCTCGGCGTTGCCAAAAGCACCCTTTACAAGATGACACACCTGAACCAGTTGCCGTATTTCAAGCCAGCTGGGAAACTGATTTTCTTCGAGAAGAAAGCCCTGCTTGATTGGGTACGCGGTGTCAAGGTGATGTCGCAGGAAGAAATCAGAACCGAGGCGGCAAACCGTCTCCGTGAGTTGAACAGCAAATGACCGCATCATGGATAAGGAAAGACTTGTATCAATATTGAAAGGACGCGACCCGTTGCTGGCTGATGCCGTCAGCCAAATGGTTGATTATGTCTGTGACAGGTGGGCAGCACCTTATCCGTCCAAAGAACAGACGGAAGCGGTCAATGCCTATCTCCGTTCCGTCCATGCGGACGGTGACGGGACGATGAACGAGACGAACATCGAACACCGCAGGATAGCGACACAGCAGATAACCATCAACGCCATCCGGGTACTTGACAGCGGACAGCTTGACCGCCTGCAGGATGTGCTGAACCATATAGCGGCAGACCGGGAGTATTACATGCCTGAACGCGGATATGGTTTAGGCAGATAGATGACCGTTGTAACACCATAATATCATAGACCATGTGCAAAGAGAAACAGACCATACACTACTGCACCATCCTTTCAGCCGGGCAGTGGGATTTTCTTTTGGAAGGCAAATCTTTCGCTTTCAGGCAAAAGTGCTTGTATCGGCTGATGACCGGTGCGGTACGGGAAAGAACCGCTTATAAAATCAAAGGCGTTGAGATTGTTTTGGAGGTGGGACAGGTGGCAGCTTCCGATGTGGAACTGGCAGAGTTTTTGGGCTGCAACCGCAAAACCATCGGCAAGCTAATTGACAGCTTTAACAGGTTAGGTATGCTGACCACCCGAACCAACAACCGCACTTCCGTCCATTCCCTGCATTTTCTCACGGGCTGGTATGCCGGAGGTGTCCTCATAACCAATCCCCATTATGTCAGACCTTCGGCAACCGCCAAAGGACAGACGGGCAATGTGCGGACACCTGTTTTCGATAACCTACCGTCAGAAAGTAGGCAGAATGCCGCAACGAATGACAGCCGAGCCAAAGGACAGGAAGCGGACAGCATGGCGACAGGCGCAGCAGTCCTTTCTTCTTCCCTCTGTTCGTCTGAAACTTCCACCCCTTCAGCCGACAGACCGGATGATGACTGCCATTATCCACCGCCTGATATTCGTGTAGTGGACGAAGCCGGGAATCCCCCTGTCATAGACAGTGGGGACAGAGCACCTGACGGGAACGGTGCGGAAAGTCCAAAAGAGGCGCAGGACGGAACGATTGGCGGCGAGGATGACCCGGAATAAGGCACAGGGGAATGAAAGGCGCAGAGCGCAGATTTGGACGTTGCTCTGCTTGCAGGTTGTGAGCTACCGGACTTGTCCCGGTATAGCCCACTATAACTTCTCCGCTACGCTTCAAAGTTGTGGGCTCTCCCGAGGGGCTGGGCTTTGCCCCGTCCCACTTAGGACGCTGCCCTAAGAACCCGGTCGGAAGCTGCCAGCCCCCAACACCCCTGACCAAAGAGTGACCCTCTCTTTGGAAACTCCGCTCAGTGGTTTCCGCCCCTGAGAACCCGGAGCAGGAAGTGACCCTCTCCCTGCACCCTCCGATTAAGGCTTGGCCCTAATAACCCATTAAGAAACCCAAACACGCAAATCCAATGGCACAGAAGACATCCATCAACATAAAGCCCTGCAACGTAGGAAGCAGCGGACCGCACAACAGGCGGACAGCGGAATACCTCGCCAATATCCGCAAGGAGAAGATTTACATACGCACCGACCTCATGGCGAAGAACGAGGCGTGGGTATCACCAGAATTGGGCGACACCTCGCTTGCCGAGCGCAACAGGCAGATAGCCGCGATGGTCAAGGAGAAGACGGGGCGTGCGATGCAGACCAAAGACCGGGAACGGGTGAGCAAGAAGACCGGAAAGGTGACCATAGTACGGGGCAGCACGCCAATCAAGGAGGGCGTGGTAGTCATCAAGGAAGACACCACGATGGAGCAGTTGCGGCATTTCTGTGAGGTGTGCAAGCAGCGTTGGGGAATCACACCGCTGCAAGTCTTCATCCACCGGGACGAGGGGCACTATGCCATTCCCGGAGACACCGCCACATGGAAGCCCAACCTCCACGCCCATATCGTGTGGGACTGGATGAACCATGACACCGGGAAATCCTGCAAGCTGAACGTGAAGGACATGAGCGAGATGCAGACCGTCTTGGCTGAGTGTCTGGAGATGGAAAGGGGCACCTCAAAAGCGGAGACGGGCAAGGAGCATCTGGAGCGCACGGACTTCATCATCGCCAAGCAGAAGCAGGAAGCCGAGCAAGCCCAAGCGGAAAAGGAAGCAGCCCAAGCCGAAAGGGATGCTGCCGTCCGGGAAGCGGACAAAGCCAAGGCGGAGCAGGAAAAGCTGCAAGCCGGGAACGAGGAAAGGCAACGGCGCAGCGCGGAACTCGACAGCGAGATTGCCGACAAGGAGGAACGGGCACGGGAAGCAGACCGGGAGAACATGGACAGCATAAAGTCCGGTATTGCCAATCTTTTGGGAAAAGGAAAGTACGCAGCCATCGAAAAGGAAAATGCCAAGTTGAAAGACGAGAACGAGCGTATCAGAAAAGCCTTTCCCGATGCTGTCAAAAAGGAGGTCGGGAAAAAGACAAAGGCATTGACCGAAGAGAAGCAGAAAGCGGAAGCCGAGCGTGACAGGGCTTTGGCGCAGAACCGTTCGCTCGGCATGGAGAGGGACAAGGCTGTCCGACAGCTTCAGGAAAAGAAGACCGGGGAGCAGCACCGCATCAACATGGCGGTGAACCGAGCCATATCGGAGAAGGACAAGACCATCCGAATGTTGCAGGGTGCGCTGAAAGCGAGCCGGGATATTTTGAATGTCATTGCGGACATTCTTTACAAGGCAAGCGAGGTGTTCAGGCGAGCCATCGATGCGATTATCCATTTCGGTACGGAGCAGCACAAATCAATCTTTGCCCCGTCCGAAGCCGCAGACATCAAGAGTGTGATGCAGAAGTACGGAGAAACAACCGTACAGCAGAAAGCGGTCGGCGCATGGCTCTGTGATTATGCGGAAAGCCAACAGCCGTTTGACGAAATAAAACATCGCCATACACTCAATGAGGTTGGCGATGTCGCAGAGGGTAAGTATGACTGGAAGATTGACAAGACAGAACAAAGTTTGCAAAGATAAAGATTAGAAACCGTTAATTCTTGCACTTTAGTTGAAGTATTTTCGAGTACTATTTGCTATTATTACCAGCATCAGCATTACCGGAACTTCCACAAGCACACCAACAACAGTTGCCAATGCTGCACCAGACTGTAAACCGAACAACGAAATCGCAACAGCAACAGCCAACTCGAAAAAATTACCTGCTCCAATCATTCCAGCAGGTGCTGCAATATTGTGGGGCAATTTCCACCATTTTGCCCAACCGTAAGTGATGAAGAATATCAGAACCGTTTGCAATACAAGAGGAACTGCAATCAACAATATATGCAGAGGGTTGTTCAGTATCGTTTCTCCTTGAAATGAAAACAGGATAATAAGCGTTAATAGCAATCCACCTACCGTATAATTATTAAATTTCTTAATAAATACGTTATTGAAATATTCCACACCTTTGCGGCGGATAACCATTATTCGGGTAATGACCCCGGCAGCAAGTGGTATCACAACAAACAGCCCCACGGATAGCAACAGAGTGTCCCACGGGATAGATACGCCACCAACTCCCAGCAGGAAAGCAACGATAGGGGCAAACGCTACCAATATGATTAAATCGTTCACTGCCACTTGTACCAGCGTATAAGCGGCATCCCCTTTAGTAAGGTAACTCCACACGAACACCATAGCTGTACAAGGTGCAGCCCCCAATAATACCGCCCCGGCTAAATATTCTTCGGCTAATCCAGCAGGTATAAAGGCTTTGAAAACCACATAGAAGAACAAATAAGCTATTCCGAACATGGTAAATGGCTTTATCAGCCAATTTGTAACGCAAGTGACTATTATTCCTTTCGGACGCTTGCCGACATTCTTAACACTTTGAAAATCCACTTTTAGCATCATCGGATAAATCATCAGCCATATCAACACGGCGATGGGGATGGAAACATTGGCATATTCCCAACTGCCTAAAACATCAGGAACAGCCGGAATCAACTGTCCGACCGCAATACCTGCCACAATGCACAACGCTACCCAAAGTGTCAGATAGCGTTCAAAGAAACCTATGCCTTCTTCTTTCTTCTTCATATTCCTGTACTTTTTTACATTCAATGCTTCATATTAACAATTCCCTCCGCATATACATTTCGGCAGTTCTTTATTCAGAATCTTAGTAATGTAAAACTCTGCGAATCTCTGCCGGATTTCATTTCTCACTCTGCGAAATTCGTCTGTTATTTGCTTATCCGTGCCGATGGCTGTTGCCGGATCATCAAAGCCTATATGCAGACGATGGCGAACATCGCCCGTAAACACGGGGCATGATTCATGTGTTCCACCGCAAACGGTTATAACATAATCCCAAGCCTCCGCAAGATATATTTCCACGCCCTTTGGTTTGTATGTGGAGATGTCTATCCCCATTTCCTGCATGACCATGATTGCTTTAGGATGTACCTGTTGCACCGGATGTGTTCCTGCCGAATACACTTCAAGCAAATTGTCAAACGACTGCAAGAAACCCTGTGCCATTTGGCTGCGGCAGCTGTTTCCTGTACAAAGAATAAGTATCCTCATATTGTTTATATATTTTAGTTCCCGTATCTATATGCGATTTAGAAAAAAGTCCCGAATACATATCCTGAAATCGTTGCCATCACGATAACCAATGCCACATAGACAGCAGTCTTCTTCGTGCCCATCACGCCGCGAATAACCAGCATATTGGGCAGCGAGAGCGAAGGACCTGCAAGCAGGAGTGCCAACGCCGGACCTTTCCCCATGCCCGAAGCCAGCAATCCCTGTATGATAGGCACTTCAGTCAGTGTGGCAAAGTACATGAAGGCTCCCGTGAACGAAGCGAAGAAATTGGAGAGAAGCGAGTTTCCGCCAACTGCCCACGCAATCCATTCGTTGGGGATGATACCTGCAATAGCCATATTGTCATGTGTCGAACCGAGCAGAAAGCCTGCCGTCACCACGCCCACAGCCAGCAGGGGCATAATCTGTTTGGCAAAGCCCCACGAAGCCAATGCCCATTCGCGGTTTTCCTCATCCCGTTTGTCGAACAAGAGGATTACGGAAAGTGAGGCAACTGCTACTATCATCGGCAGCAATGGCACAAGTTTCGCGTTAGTCACGAACAGGTTTGCCCATACAACCGACAAGCCCGTAAGGAGGACTCCAGCCGCCACCCAGAACGTTCTCAGACGCAGTACCTTTATCAATAACCCGCACATAAGTAGTGCCAATACACCCACGATGTGCCATTTGTGCATATAAATCAGACTCCATGCACCTGCGTCATTGGCAGACGGTGCGCCCCAGTTGGCGAACACGAGTATCAGTACCAACGTGAAGAAGTGCATCGAAGTCTGCCACATCGGACGTTTTTCGGGTGGCGGCACGATGTTCATCTGCTGTTCTTTCCTTGCTTTTTCCTCATTCCGGAAGATGAACGACATGGCAAGACCGATGATGAAAGAAAAGGCTACCGCCCCGATCATGCGTGCCATACCCATTTCAAGACCAAGAATGCGGGCAGTCAGGATAATGGATAAAATGCTGATTGACGGACCGGAATAGAGGAACGCCACCGCAGGACCTAATCCTGCTCCACGTTTGTATATACTGGTGAACAGCGGCAGGATGGTACAGGAACATACCGCCAGTATGCCTCCGGAAATGGCGGCAACGGAGTAAGAAATCCACTTCTTTGCGTTCGCTCCGAAGTATTTCAACACAGAGCCTTGACTAACGAACACCGCTATCACTCCGGCAATGAAGAAAGCAGGCAACAGGCAGAGCACAACGTGTTCGCGTGCGTACCATCGGGCAAGGTCGAGCGTGGCATCAATGGCGGTTGTAAATCGCTGGCTCTCTAACGGCAGGAAAAAGATAGCGGCGAATACCGCCGCTATCCAAAACAGTTTTTTCAGTTCTTTCGTTGTCTCCACCGCAATGCCTCCGTTAAATGCCAAGCAAGTTTCTGACTTCCGCTTCTGTCGGCACATGACCTTTCAGCCGCACCACGCCGTCCACTACCACGGCAGGAGTGGTCATGATGTTATAGCTCATCATTTCGGCAATGTCATCCACCTTTGTAAGTTTCACATCGAGACTATTCGCCTTGATAACCCGTTCTATCACGGTATAGGTTGCCTTGCATTTGGCACAGCCGGGGCCAAGCACTTTTATATCCTTTACCGTGCCTGTCGGTGTGGAGCAGGATGTGGCGGTGTCTTCGGCTGCATCCGTGTCGCTTCCGCAACCGCACGAGCCAGCAGGCATTTCATCGTTTTCTTCCACAATCAGGCTGTCACCGCACGAACATGAACAGGGCTTCGGTGAGAACAGGGATGCCCAGAATCCCTTTTTTTCTTTCTTTGTTTCCATTTCTGTAAATGATTTTATAGTAATACATTGAATAAATAACCGGAAATTACGGCAGTAAGGAATATCACGGCAACGATAACCGCAACGAGTTTCTTACGGAAGATGCTGGCAAGCATGGTCATTTCGGGTATCGCCATGCCTGCACCGCCGATAATCAAGGCGATAACCGTACCTATGCTCATACCCTTTGCCATCAACGCTACGCCGATGGGGATGGCGGTCTCGGCACGGATGTAGAGCGGAATACCCAATAGGGCGGCAATCGGGATGGCAAACAAATTGTCCGGTCCGGCAATCTTCAAGACAAAGTCCTGAGGCATATAGCCGTAGATGCCTGCACCGAGGGCAACACCTATCAACAGGTAACCCATGATGGGACGCAGACTGCCCCATGCACTGACAAATGCTTCACGTAGTTTGCGCTTCAGCGGCCATGTGCGTCTGTTCTCTCCCGTTTCAGCGTGACCGCCTTTCAGCCGCACATTCTTCACATAACGCTGCATACCTGTCTTTTCGAGGATGAAGCCGAAAAGCACGGAGGCTGCAAATGCGATAACGAAATAGGTAATCATCGCCTTCACACCGACCATTGCGCCCAGCATACCTATTATAATAGGATTGAGCAGAGGCGAGGCTATCAAAAACGACATCGTACTGCCAAAGGGCACTCCGGCATGGAGAAAGCCGACGGTCATAGGTATGGTGGAGCAGGCACAGAATGGTGTGAGTGCGCCAAAACCTGCCGCCATGACGTTGCCGAGTATGCCACGCCCCGAAAGCCATTTCTTGATTTTCTCCTGCGGAATATACATCAGGATGATTTCCACCGCCGCACTGATAAGCATAAACAGGGCGATTAACTCAAACGTGATAAACACGAAATACTCTAATGTTTCAACTAATGTATTCATAATCTTTCTTTAAATTCGGATTTTAAGTTCGCAACATTACGAACATATACTACACAAAAAACAGTTACAGGTAATTCATATATCCGTAATAGATGCCTACAAGGATGAACAACACCGCCACGATACGGTTGAACCATTTTTGGAACGATGCCATCCGCTTGTAAAAACTGCCGATGCTTGCCACGCTATAAGCCAGCACCCATGCCACAGCCATAACGGGTAGTCCTGTCGCTATGGCAAAGACCACAGGAAGCAGGTAGCCGCCATTCGCAGTGGCAGACATCGGTATTAGCATACCGAAGTAGAACAACCCGCTGGACGGACAGAAGGCGAGTGAGAACAGTATGCCTAACAGCAGGCTGCCCCACGAGCCTTTCAACCGTTCCATCCTGCCCGATGCAGAGAGGCCGAACTGCGGCAAAGGCAGTTTGTCGCCAAAGAGCATGAACAGCCCTATCAAGAGCAGTGCCGGAGCAAGCAGCCGTTCGCCCCACAAGCTGATTTCGTTCTGAATGTCGAATGTGTCAGCCCCACGACGTATCACGGCAATCAGTACAGCCCCCAATACAGAGTAGGACAAGATGCGCCCCACGGTATAAAGCAGGCCGTTCAGGAATATCCTGTTCTTGTTCTCGATGTCCTTGCTGATGAATCCGACCGCCGTAATGTTGGTGGCAAGCGGACACGGACTGAGAGCCGTGAGCAGTCCCAGCAGGAAAGCCGTCAGCACCGGAAAGTCGTAGTTGTCGAGTAATGTCTGAAGATAATCCATGAGCGAATTATTTTAGCAGTTCGTTGATTTTTGCTTTCAGTCCTTTCTTGAACTCTTCCGTCTTGTTCCGTGCGTTTGCGAAGCCGAAGCGCGTCATGTCGTTGCGGGTTTCCTTACCACTCTTCCACCCGTTTACATAGAGCGACGACCAGCTTACCTTATATGCTTTCGCCAACTTCGCCCCTTCGTCTGTGCTGATGTCCACTACGCGGAAGCGCACTTTGCCCTTTTTAGCCAGTGCAGCAAAGTCAGCCTCCACCACCTCACGGGCATATTTCTCGATAGCCATGCACGTGGCACAGCGTTGTTTACCGTGAAAGTACATCACTTCCACACCGTCACTCTTTGTCTGCGCCTGCGCCACCCCGATAAGGGCAAACAGGCAGACCACTACGATTGATAAGATACGTTTCATACTTGTTTTTGTTTAATGATATGTTATTATACGTAATTCGCAAAACTACAAACAAATAAGGCATAATAAAAACCGGCAAAGAGGTAATCCGTAAATATACGAACCATTTGGTTAAGCGAGAGCAGAGCCAAACTTGTTTGAGCTATGCCGAGCGTGAAAATGGCCGGATGAAATCCAACATTGTTTTCAAAAAAGAGGCTGTTATCCGCAGCAACTCTCTTTCTTGCACACGCACTGCCCTAAAAAAGCTGCAAACAATTTTCGGGCAAGTTCCCAATTCTCACGGTTTATACAATACCGGACTTTTGGCGTTTCTATTTCTCCCTGAATTAACCCTGCTTCTTTCAGTTCTTTCAAATGCTGCGAAACGGTTGCTTTAGCGATAGGCAGTTCTTCGTGAATATCACCGAAGAAGCAACTATCTTGTTTTGCCAAAAAAGCAAGAATAGCCATTCGTGCCGGATGCCCCATTGCTTTGGCAAAACGAGCAATTTGTTCCTGTTCTGTTGTGTACTGTTTCTCTTTCACTTCATTTCTCCTTTTTCTTGTTTGTTGTTTGCAAAATTACGAACAATATTTGTGTTACCCAAATATATGCAGGGATTTTTTAGGAAAACATATAAATAGTTGATTTAGGTCAATTATGCCGTTCTATTCCCTAAATACATAAAACGTTGATTTTTAATAGATACAAATAATTCTTCGATGTTGCTTTCAAAGCACAATATGCCTAAAACAAACAAAGGGAAGGAATAATAATTTTCCTCCCCATGTTGTCGGCATTGGACTAACCAAAAATACCATTAGCCAGATTTACCGCTTCCGCTTTCTTCTCCATGTTCACGGAGGCATATACCTGTGTGGAGACAATACTGCCATGCCCCAGTATCTTGCTGACCGAATAGAGTTCGGCACCTGCCGTTATCGCAAATGTGGCTGCCGAGTGGCGGCTGCTGTGGTAGGTGAAATCCTTTTCTATCCCTGCCTTCTCCTTGATGCGCCGCACATATTTCGCCACGTTGTCGGGCTTCTTCACCAATGGGAAGATGATCGCGTCCTTCCCGTTATCCGGTCGGGGCGGCAACAGGGATATGGCTAATTCGTTGAGCGGAACGGTTACGGGTCGCCCGGTCTTTTGCTGGACGATGGAAACCATCAGCACCTCGCCCGTGTCCTTGATGTCGCTCCACCGTAGCCGCTGCATATCCCCGAGCCGCAGCCCCGTCATGCAGGAGAAGCCGAAAGCCTTTTGTACGGTTCGCTCCGCTTGCGTCCGTGTCTCGACGGCAAGAAAGCGTTTCAACTCGTCCGTGGTCAGGTATTCACGGTGTTTGTCCGGCACATGAAACCTCTCTTCTTTGGCAAGCTCTTGAATGGGGTTGAAAGCAATCAGCCCCTCACGCACCGCCTTATTGAAAATGGCTTTGACTGTCTCTTCAAACAGGAGAAGGGTAAAGTCTGCCAGTTTGCCGCCATCAGACTTGATTTGACGGGGATTGCGGTATTCACGCATATATCTGAACAGACCGCTTACCATGTCCCTATCTACCTCTTTCAGCAGAATGTCCGTTCTCCTTGCCCGTTTCAGGTAGGCGGCAATGCGTTTGCGCACAACGCTTTTGTGCTGTATCATCTTCTTACAATCGCCTTTCTCGATGGCGCATTGCAGGTACTCGTCACACCAGCCGAGCCATGTCATCGTCTTTGCCCTCTCGTTTTCTTCCGGCTTCTTCTTGCTTTCAAAAGTCGGTGGGTTGAGTATGCGTTGAGCCTGTATCTCCCGTGCCCTGTTGTAAGTCCGTTCATTGAGACTTTTTGCGTTGGGCGCATCGTCAGGAACGAGGTACAGGTGCAGGTTCTCCTTCTTGCGGAATCCGGTCTCGTAATATTCCAAGTATAGGCTGCGGTTTCCGGCGGTCAGTTTCCTTTCTTTTATCTCCACTTTCATAAATTTATCTCATTTATAGGTTATACGAACATATTGTTTACGAGGTTCATGGTCTCGATTTTCTTCTTATCGACAATCTTTGCATAGACTTCCGTCATTCGGATGCTCTTGTGTCCGAGTATCTTGCTCACGGTGTAGAGGTCTGCCCCCAAGGTCAGCAACAGGGTGGCTGCCGTGTGGCGGCTGCAATGGTAGGTGATGTGCTTCTGTATTCCGGCTTCCTGCATCCATTCGCCCAAGACGACTTCCACTGTGGTAGAGGTTATCCGCAGCTGATGGAACACGGTGTCAATGTCTTTAGCCTTTCGGGGCATCCATTTCATGGCTTCATCCGAGAGCGGGATAGTCACCCTGTTTCTGGTCTTGACCTGCTCATGCTCGATGTAGAGCGTCTTGCCATCCGCTGCCTTGTGTATCTCGCTCCATTTCAAAGTCATCATGTCGCTGTAACGAAGTCCGGTGAAGCAGGAGAATAGGAATGCCTTTTTTACGATGTCATAGCGGCACGGCGTGGCTATCAGTTGCCGCAATTCATCTATGGTAAGAAATTCACGCATGGCATTTGCCTTTTGCGGCTTCTCTTTGGTTTCCAGCAGCTTGAACGGATTGCGGTCAATCAATCCATCCCTTACAGCCCTGCTCAGTGCGGCAGCCAGACGATTGACGAAGATACGGCAGGTGGTACTTCCCAGCGTCTTTTTCCCGTTGTTGAAGGTGCAGGTTTTCAGAAAGGCGATGAAGCCCTTGCAGAAATCCTTATCGACTTCCGTCAGGGCGAGATCGGGCTTGCCTATATATAATAGGTATTGCTCCACCCTTGCCTGTGCGTTGCGTTTAGACCGCATACTTGCCGGAGAAAGACCGCAGTCCTCCGTGGCACATTGTTCCACCCATGCGCTAAGCGTCATCTTCGACTTCTTCACATCTTCCCAGTTCACAATCCCCTGTTGCTGGATGTCAAGTATGCGCTGTGCCTTGATTTGTTCTGCTAACTTGCGGGTATTCGCATTTTGCAACTTCGCAGCGGAACTGATTTCCGGTACAAGGTAGAGTTTCAGCCCCTCTTTCTTCCTTGCACCCCTGTAATAGATGTCGAGATAGAGGCTCACATTACCGTCATTGAGCCTTTTCTCGCGTATGCGTACAGGCTCTTTCATCTTGATTTCTTTCTTCTTTCGTCTCATTTTCTATCTGTGTTATCTTTTTCTTCGATTTGTTACTATATTGTTTATCAGCTATTTATAATCAATGCAAAGATAATTCCTGACGGGACAAAAACGGGACAAAACAGACGCTTTTATATCCAAAATTAGGCAAATATAACAATGCAGTCAAAAATCCGCCTTGTATCATAACTAATTATAAATCAGCTATATTTACCCCATTTTGTTTGATTTCTTTCTATATGGTTTTACCCACTTGTGATAATTGGTGGTTACTGGTGGATACTACAAATGTGCATGGCACTGGCTGCCCTGTTCGCTATTGTGATGGCAGCGGGAATGGCGTACAAGATGATGGTGAAACATGAGCCACTGGATGTGCTGAAGCTGTTCCGTCCTTTGACTGTTTCAATCATCCTCTGTTGGTGGTATCCGCCAGCAGACACGGGTATGGCTGGCAGTGGGAGCAGTTGGTGTTTCCTTGACTTCCTGTCTTACATCCCGAACTGCATCGGCTCGTACACGCATGACCTGTACGAGGCAGAAGCCACCCAAATAGCGGACAAATTCGAGGAAGTGCAGCAACTTATCCATGTACGTGACACGATGTACCAAAGCTTGCAAGCACAGGCAGATGTCGCTCACACGGGTACCTCCGACCCGAATCTGGTAGAAGCGACCATGGAACAAACCGGAGTGGACGAAGTGACGAAGATGGAGAAAGACGCAGCCGAACTGTGGTTTACCTCACTGACGGCAGGAGTCATCGTAGGTATCGACAAAATCATCATGCTTATCGCTCTGATTGTGTATCGTATCGGATGGTGGGCGACCATCTATTGCCAGCAAATCCTACTGGGCATGTTAACAATATTCGGACCTATACAATGGGCGTTCTCGCTGTTGCCCAAATGGGAAGGTGCATGGGCGAAGTGGCTTATAAGGTATCTGACAGTACATTTCTATGGTGCAATGCTCTACTTCGTCGGCTTCTATGTGCTACTGTTATTCGACATTGTACTGTGCATACAGGTAGAAAACCTGACGGCAATCACAGCAAGCGAACAGACAATGGCGGCCTACTTGCAAAACAGCTTCTTCTCCGCCGGCTACTTGATGGCGGCAAGTATCGTGGCACTGAAATGCCTAAACCTCGTGCCGGACTTGGCAGCATGGATGATACCTGAAGGCGACACGGCCTTCTCTACACGGAACTTTGGAGAAGGTGTGGCGCAGCAGGCCAAAATGACGGCTACGGGCGGTATCGGCTCGATGATGAGATAATGATAAACCTAATATTAAATATCCAAAAGATGAATGTACAACAGAAAATTGAGAAATGGTGCAGGAACGAGCGTTTCGTGCACTATGCAAATGAACGCATAAGCGAAGAACTCGTTTATGCACCTAACCACCGAATTGATCCGGAATATGAAGAACTGGACGAAGCCATTACATGGGACAACCGATATATTGTCCCTATGATGACTTACCTTACCTATCGTCTGCAACTGGTCAAATTGCAGAAAAATGCCAAGAATCGAAACCGCCGTGTCTGGTGGATATTCGTGCATGTAATCATGCGGGAAGATTACACACAGCTTTTTGACGGGAAGTTCGAAAAATTTCTGACGGAGTTGCATGATACAGTCATGACAATGTTACATGACGAATACACACGATTGTCTAACAAGAAAAAATAAAGGTATATGGTCATCAAACATTTGGAGAATAAAATCCGACTGGTGGGCATCATCTGCACTGCTTTTCTTGCAGGGTGTATCATCATCAGCGTATCAAGTATCTGGACTGCCCGGACAATGGTAACGGACGCGCAGAAAAAGGTGTATGTGCTGGACGGAAATGTACCTATACTCGTAACCCGCACGACGATGGACGAAACACTGGACGTGGAGGCCAAGAGCCACGTAGAAATGTTTCACCATTACTTTTTTACTCTCGCACCGGACGACAAATACATCCGCTATACGATGGAAAAAGCGATGTACCTGGTCGATGAGACGGGACTGGCACAGTACAATACCCTCAAGGAAAAGGGATTTTACTCCAATATATTGGGTACGAGCGCGGTGTTCTCGATATTCTGTGACAGTATCTCCTTTGACAAAAAGAATATGGAGTTCACCTACTATGGTCGGCAGCGAATCGAGCGCCGGAGTAATATCCTGATGCGCGAACTGGTTACGGCAGGGCAACTTAAACGTGTGCCGAGAACGGACAATAATCCGCATGGATTGCTCATAGTAAACTGGCGCACATTGCTGAACAAAGATATCGAGCAAAAAACAAAGAGTAACTATTAAATCACCAAAGATATGAATATCAAAGGATTCAAACGGATGTTGTTCGGCGAGAAGATGCCGGACAAAGATGACCCGCAGTACAAGGAACGCTACGAGCGAGAGGTGCAGGCCGGGCATAAATTCGCCAAGGCGACACGCATCGACCAAGCGGCGGCCAAGGTGCAGGGCTTTGCCAACGCACACCGGACGCTGTTTCTGGTCATCGTCTTTACATTCGTCATCGGAGCTTTCGTATGGAACGCCTACCGCTTGGTAACTGTGTACAGACACAGTCCGGCAAGTCGCACGGCGACGGAAATGCAGGATTCTGTGCTTCGGAAACGGCACAAGCTGTTGCAGGAAGTCGAAATAAGGGAACATAAAAACAGAGGGGACAAACCACAATAAAAGAATACTTATGAATACACGGCTTGAAAAATCAGTCCGTTCGTCAGACGAATGGTACACGCCAAAGGAGATACTGGACGCATTGGGCAAATTCGACCTTGACCCTTGCGCTCCCATCCGTCCGTTGTGGCCGACTGCCGAGGTCATGTATGACCAGAACATAGATGGGTTGTCCCAGATATGGGAAGGGCGTGTGTGGCTCAATCCTCCCTATTCGCGTCCTCTTATCGAGCTATTCGTCCGGAAATTGGCAGAACATGGCAACGGCATTGCATTATTATTCAACCGTTGCGATTCCAAAATGTTTCAGGACGTCATCTTCCCAAAAGCGACGGGAATGAAATTCCTACGCCACCGCATCCGATTCTACCGACCAGACGGAGCACGAGGTGACTCTCCCAGTCGCGGTAGCATCCTATTAGCTTTCGGAGAAGACAACGCAGAGATACTGAGAAATTGTGCCATTGAAGGCAAATATGTACAACTCAATTAAAAGATGTATAATGAAGATATTGGAGAAAATCAATTTTCGCCAGCCGAAATATATGCTTCCCGCCATCCTTTATTTCCCCCTGCTCGGCACGTCTTATTTCATCTTCGACCTGTTTCAGACAGAAACGATAGAAATACAAGACAAGGCGTTGCAGACGACGGAGTTCCTGAACCCCGAATTGCCGGGGGCACAGATCAAGGACGATGGCATAGGCAGCAAATACGAGAATATGGCGAAATCATGGGGTAAGATACAAGACTACTCCGCTGTAGATAACATAGACCGGGAAGAACCCGATAAAAACAAGGAAGAGTATGAATCGAAATACACGCAGGACGACATCGACCTGCTCACGGAAGAACAACAGGAAAAAGCTGCGGCAGCGGAAATTGCCTCTGCCAAGACACGAGAACAGGAAGCACTTGCCGAACTGGAAAAAGCACTCGCAGAGGCGAGACTGAGAGGGCAAAACGCGACTGTACCCCCGGCAGAAGCGGACACGGCCAACATTGCTCCACCACAAGGAGCAGCAGCCTCCGGAACCATCAACGAAGAGAGCCGGGCTGTGAAAACGCCATCAGCGGACGAACCGCCCAGCGAGGTGGTACGCAAGGTGAAGACAACCTCGGACTACTTTAACACACTGTCGAAGAATGTCCGTGAACCGAAACTCATCCAAGCCATCATTGACGAGAACATCAAAGCGGTGGACGGCTCGCGCGTGAGGTTGCGCCTGCTTGACGATGTGGAGATTGGCGAGTGTGTGATAGCAAGGGGAACATACCTGTACGCTACGGTAAGCGGATTCTCATCCGGGCGCGTGAAAGGTAATATCAGCAGCATCCTCGTGAATGACGAATTGGTGAAAGTGAGTCTCTCACTCTATGATACAGATGGCATGGAGGGGCTGTATGTGCCCAACAGCCAATTCCGGGAAACGAGCAAGGATGTAGCAAGCGGGGCAATGTCGGGCAATATGAACATGAGTATGGGAAGTACAACAGGAAACAGCCTTGCACAATGGGGGATGCAGGCGGTGAACAATGCCTACCAGAAAACAAGCAATGCCATTAGCAAAGCTATCAAGAAAAACAAAGTCAAGTTGAAATACGGAACTTTCGTGTATTTAGTGAACGGACAGGAAAAAAGGAATTAAAACGATGATGACATGGAAACAGATTTATCAGAATATCACAAAGGTACGGATGGGCTTTATTATGCGGACTATATAGCCCCAAATAAAGCCGAAACATTTATCGGAAAACTTGTGAGTACCGAATGGTGGCATCACAGAGGGCAGTTTGCCCTAATATGCAACTTCCGAACAGAAGACAGACGGAGGATTGCCTTATTCGCTTTTCAAAAACATACCGGTTTTTACGGACCAAGATACGGGAATGTTAATTTCAAAACAGTGGAGAAGGGCACTCTTTGGCAATGTGAAATCCAAATGACCCGGACGGGACGTTGTACTTGGGCGCGTGCCAGGCAGATAAAGAAATGAAGCGAAATAGGGAAAAGAAATCAATATAAATATTTTTAATCATGTGCCTATGAAATCTTCAAACTACTTAAAAAAATTATACGGGAATCCGACAGATGAAAAATATACACCGGGATATGGTGTATTACCCATTATCAAATATATACCCGAAGGCAAGATAGTCTGGTGTCCTTTCGATACGAAGCGCAGTGAGTTTGTGCAGAAATTCAAGGATGCCGGTTTCCATGTCGTGTATTCCCATATCTATAACGGACAGGATTTTTTCAACTATGAACCGTCCCAATGGGATATACTCGTATCCAATCCTCCTTTCAGCCGGAAGGTGGAAGTCTTTGAACGCTGTCTGAAACTCGGAAAACCATTCGCCTTGCTGATGTCCAACTATTGGCTGAACAACGTAGCACCCTGCCGACTTTTCCAGAATACTGATCTGGAATTACTCATGTTCGATAAACGTATTCAGTTCGGAAAAGGGAAAAACGTACCGTTCAACAGCAGCTATTTCTGCCATAAAATACTTCCGAAACAAATCATATTCGAACAGATAGATGTTACGGACAAATCTCCAAGTTGTATGCAGGATGACATCCCAGATAAGGCAAATATCAATTCGCAAGAGAATAAAGCAATCATGAATTTTCAATTATAACTCTGTATTTCAATGAAAAGGAATTTATTTGGCATTATGCTTCTATCAGGTATTTCCATTTTACCGAAAGCTAACGCACAAACTACCTACGAAGAAATGGAACAACTGACGGTAAACGAACAGATAACAACTGTCATCACTGCATCGGAACCGGTGCGTTTCGTGGATATTTCCACTGACAAGGTGGCGGGCGATCAGCCCATTGACAACATCATTCGCCTAAAGCCCAAGGAAAGCGGACACGAGGATGGTGAAATACTCGCCATCGTCACCATTGTGACGGAACGATACCGCACACAATACGCACTGATTTATACCACAAGGATGAAAGAGGCAGTAACAGATAAGGAGATATTGCTACAAGAGCGTAATGCGTACAACAATCCGGCAGTCTCAATGTCCACTGCCGACATGACACATCATGCACGGCGCATCTGGAACTCACCTGCAAAAATCCGCAACGTAGCTACCAAAGCACACCGCATGGTGATGCGTCTGAACAATATCTACTCGGTGGGTGACTACTTCTTCATAGACTTTTCCATCGAGAACAAGACGAACATCCGTTTTGACATTGATGAGATACGGATAAAGCTGACAGACAAGAAACTCGCCAAGGCAACCAACGCACAGACTATCGAACTGACACCTGCCCTGGTTCTGGAATCGGGCAAGACATTCAGACACGGCTATCGGAATGTGATTGTCGTGAAAAAGATGACCTTTCCCAATGACAAGCTACTGACCATCGAAATGACGGAGAAACAGATTAGTGGCCGTAACATCAGTCTGAACATCGACTATGAGGATATACTGGCGGCAGATTCGTTCCATGCAGATTTATTGGAGGAGGAATGACTATGAAAAAGACAATCATCGTGATAATTACCTGCGTGTGTATCGCTGCAAGTACAAATGCACAACAAGGTAGCGGACGCCTCTCGCTTGGCACAGGGCTACTCTACAAGAACGGCATGGATATAACGCTCGCCTACGAACACGAAATGAACTATCGCCATACGTGGGAGTTCTTCGTCAACGGCTATCTACAATGGGCAGAGTGCGCTTCGTGCGGGCATATCTGCCTGGAATCATTTTGGCGAAACTACCGCAGCTACGGTTTTGGCGTGGCCTACAAGCCGTGCATGACGCGGGGACGCAACCACTATGGCAGTCTGCGTATCGGAGCTTCAGCCGGAAGCGACATGAATAAGTTCCTCGGTGGCCTGCACTTCGGTTACGAACACAACTATGTGCTACGGGCCGGATGGACACTGTATTGGCAAGTGAAAAGCGATGTGATGATAAAAGGTGCGGACGTGCTGCGAGCAGGTGTCGTGCTGGGTGTGAAACTACCTATAAAATAGGGAAACAAAAAAGAAAGCAATATGATACGAAAGATACATTTGGTGGCAGCGGCAACGGCTGCCGTGCTTTGCGCTGCCTGTGACACGCATATAGACGTACCCGATACAGCAGTTCGTCCAGGACATATCCTCTGCGAGGATGGAACAGCCTTGCCTTACGCACAATATGAACAATCGGGGAAAAAAGCGATAGCGGTTGTCTTCGATACCGAAAAACGCGGAGATACGGAGGGGGACGGTTATGCAGTTTACCTGTGGGACATTGCTCCACAGGCATTCGCCGACAGCCTCGGCATCGCACAAGGCACATCGGCTGACATCATGGCTTATGATGGCAATGAGAATACATTCGCACTGTATGATACACAAGAAACCGCTTCGCCAATGGCAGAAGCGGTTTTCGACCTATGGCGGTACGGGCAGAGTGCCTATGTACCGTCCGTGGCAGAGATGCGGCTGCTCTACACCATGCGAAAGATAATCAACCCTGTCATCGAACAATGTGGCGGTGAGCCGTTACCACTGGATGAAAACGACTGTTGGTACTGGACATCCACAGAAGTCGAAAAGCAACAGACAGCCAAGGCATGGCTCTATTCCATGGGGAGCGGCGCAATGCAGGAAACACCTAAAGTACAGGCGCACAAAGTACGCCCTATAATTACCATAAACGAATAAAAGATAGAAAGATATGAAAGATACGGATATATTTTTCAGCATAGCATTGATGATATTGGGAATTGTCCTCATGTATAAGTCCATGAAAGGTAATTCATGCCGACAAATACTGGCAAAACTCGCAGATTCCATAGCATCGGATAAAGAAGATATTAATTTTCAAATTAAAAGGTTCGGCTACCTTTTGGACGAAATGACTGCCGATAATGAAAAAAATTCAATCTTGAAGCGTCATGCCGACAGACTGGAGGAACTTGTCACGCAATTAGACCGCACACGAAACGAGCTTGAAACAAGTAATCTGTCAATGGCGGATATTAACGGAGAGTTGAAAAGAAGTAATGCCGAACTTGTAAAGAGAGCAACCCAATTACGCAATGAGATACAGCAAGACGAGCTTGTCATCCAAAAGATGCAAGAACGCCTTGATTCTCTCAAAAGAATCAAAGTGGGGCTTGAAATAGCCCTGAATAACATTCAGGCAGAAGAAGTACACTATCTCTCGGAACCGGTATTCAGTTTGGGTATTACCCCATCCATCAAAAGCCATCTTGAATCTCATGGAATATTATATATCGGAGACCTGATTCATCTTAACGAGCAATATCTCATGGAAATCTGGGGTATCGGTCCGGTAACACTTGATAAGATAAAAACAAAACTGAACGAGAATGGTGCATGGTTCGGTATGGATGTAATCAGAGTAGGTAATCATTGGTATCGTAGAAAACAAGGACTAATAACAGACTGACTTATGGAAGAAAGTAAGGAATTGCAAGGGTTCTATAAAATATTCCGCACAGTGGTATATGTGTCCGTGCTGCTGGAGTTCTTTGAATATGCCATTGACCCTGCAATGCTCGACCACTGGGGCGGCATACTGACCGACATTCACGGACGCATCAAACAATGGATGATTTACCACGACGGCAATCTTGTGTACAGCAAAATCGCAACGGTACTGCTTATCTGCATCACTTGTGTCGGAACGCGGAACAAGAAGCATCTGGAGTTCAACGCACGCCGGCAGGTGGTGTATCCATTGACGAGTGGGTTATTGCTGCTCGTACTCTCTGTATGGCTGTTCGGCCATACGATGGAAACAAGGCTTTATACCTTACCTCTGAATATCATTCTCTATATGATTGCCTCCATTGCTGGCGTAGTACTGGTACATATCGCATTAGACAACATTTCAAAGTTCATCAAGGAGGGACTGATGAAAGACCGTTTCAACTTCGAGAATGAAAGTTTTGAACAATGTGAAGAAAAAGTCGAGAATGAATACAGCGTAAATATCCCCATGCGATACTACTATAAGGGTAAATTCCGTAAGGGGTGGATTTCTGTAAGCAACTGCTTTCGAGGAACATGGGTAGTTGGAACACCGGGATCGGGTAAGACTTTCAGTATCATAGAGCCGTTTATCCGACAGCATTCGGCCAAAGGTTTCGCCATGGTGGTGTATGACTACAAGTTTCCTACATTGGCGACCAAGCTCTACTACCATTACAAGAAGAACGAGAAACTGGGCAGAGTACCCCAAGGGTGCAAGTTCAACATGATTAATTTTGTGGATGTGGAGTACAGCCGTCGGGTGAATCCAATTCAGGCAAAGTACATCAACAATCTTGCGGCGGCCAGCGAAACGGCGGAAACATTATTGGAAAGCCTACAAAAGGGTAAGAAAGAGGGAGGCGGCGGAAGCGACCAGTTCTTCCAAACCTCGGCGGTAAACTTCCTTGCCGCTTGTATCTACTTCTTCGTGAATTATGAACGTGAACCCTACGATGCCAACGGCAAGCCTCTATATGCGGAAAGACAGCAAGATCCGCAGACCAAATTCTGGAAACCGACAGGTATCGTGCGCGACCGTGAAGGCGGCAATATCGTGGAACCTGCCTACTGGCTGGGAAAGTATTCGGACATGCCACATATTCTGTCATTCTTGAATGAAAGTTATCAGACGATTTTCGAGGTACTGGAAACTGACAATGAGGTTGCTCCGCTGCTTGGTCCATTCCAGACAGCTTTCAAAAATAAGGCAATGGAACAATTGGAGGGTATGATTGGCACGTTACGTGTTTATACCTCGCGTCTGGCAACCAAAGAGAGCTACTGGATATTCCACCGGGATGGCGATGACTTCGACCTGAAGGTGAGTGACCCGAAGAATCCGAGTTACCTGCTGATTGCAAATGACCCGGAAATGGAATCCATCATCGGTGCATTGAACGCTCTTATCCTAAACCGTCTCGTTACCCGTGTGAATACCGGGCAGGGGAAAAATATTCCTGTGAGTATTATAGTGGACGAGTTACCGACACTTTACTTTCACAAAATAGACCGTCTGATAGGTACGGCGCGAAGCAATAAGGTGAGTGTAACGCTCGGCTTTCAGGAACTACCGCAACTGGAAGCCGATTATGGTAAGGTAGGTATGCAAAAGATCATTACGACGGTAGGTAATGTGGTAAGCGGCTCGGCACGTGCCAAAGAAACGCTGGAATGGTTGTCCAATGACATCTTCGGCAAGGTGGTCCAGGTCAAAAAAGGCGTGACTATTGACCGGGACAAAACAAGTATCAATCTCAATGAGAATATGGATAACCTTGTGCCTGCCTCGAAAATCTCGGATATGGCAACCGGATGGATATGCGGTCAGACGGCACGGGACTTTGTGAAGACGAAAACAGGTATGGGCGGTTCAATGAATATTCAAGAATCGGAAGAGTTCAAGACTACAAAGTTCTTCTGCAAAACAGATTTTGATATGGCAGAAATCAAGAAAGAAGAAGCGGCGTATGTGCCGCTGCCGAAGTTCTACACTTTCAAGTCGAGAGAGGAACGGGAGCGCATCCTATATAAAAACTTCGTACAAGTGGGGCAAGATGTGAAAGAGATGATAAAAGACGTTCAAAATAAGCGCAACGCGAAATAAAAATCCGGCTGTCTGACATATAATGTAAATAAAAACAACAAAAACAAAAACCGTCAGTACAATCGTACTGGCGGTTTACTACTAACTAATCTCTTCTTCTGGTTTATCAGGAGAGCTACCTGCTTAATAATTGGGTGAGTTGCTGATGGCAATTTTTTCGTATTCCTCTTTGTCAGTACCGCATTCAATTGCCCTGTCAATGACATCCCCTAACTCGTTGTAACAAACTTCTTCATTGACACACTCTGCATCTTTGCCTTTCAACAGATATACCTCATAATAGTCCGACCCATTAAGTGCAATAATGACGTATCCGGTGTGTAACAGTCCGTTTACTTTGATACGAAGTGCAGGCAGGTCTTTGAAGATGGTGGCTGCAAACTCTGCGATACCCCATGACATGAGGACGGGCATAGGGGTAAGTCCTATCAACTGCTCTTGAATGGTCTGTGCTATTTGTATTACATACTCTTTTTCCATAACTATGCTATTTTTAAGATGATTATTGTTTTTTTATTCGAACCATTCCGGGTTGTCCTTTTTCAGTTCGGCAACCAATTCTACGTCTGTCAGTCGCAGGTTTGCCATGTCGGTAAAGAAGAAAACCTCGTCATAGATTCTTTCGGCTTCCTTGCTTGCGAAGCCTTCGTTTTCATCGTTGAAACTACCGGGCTGAAGGGCATCAAGCAAGGTAATCGAGCCGATAAGGAGTTCTTCACCCTCGTTGGATTCCACCACACGGCAAGGATAGTTATTGCCGCCAAATTGTACTTCTTGTGTTTTCATACGCTTGTTATTTTAATGGGATATGCTTTCCATTTGTCTTGAGGTATTCCATAAGACACTTTGCTTCTTCATGTGATGCACGATTGCGGTCATCATAGTGACGTGTCTCATCCGCCATCACAATGATGCACTCCTTAAACAATCTATAGAGGCTCTGTTGCAGTGTGGGGTGCATATCAGGTATAGCGGCTGCAAAACGCTTGGGATTGAAACTAAAACTATTCACTGCCATTTCCCATTCTTTGGCAAGTTTGTACTCTTTGCTTTCTTTGATGTTGTCCATTGTCATGAAATTTTAATGATTTATTTTTCTTCCCTCTGTTCGGTTCTATATTCTGTCTGAACCGCTTGGGATTTACAGATGCTTTACAGGACTGACGAACAAGCTACTTCCAACGCTTTTTTTGGAAAATTACTCTTTCACAGAAAGGAAGAATTTTATAAAAATGCACTTCAAAGCGATGGAATCAAGTGCGGCAGTCCACCTTCGCGTCTGGAAAACCAATCGGCGAGGACAGGAAGGAACCGGAGAAGGAATAAGATGGAAAAGATAAAAAGGAGGAAACTGATAGGTATAAATGAAGACGGGTGGCGGCGGGGTATCGGGAGGTAGCTATAAATGGGATAGAAAAGGCATAATCGCGCGGATGGCGGGTTTGCCCGGCAGACGCGCCGCCCGACAACGGTTTGGAGCAGTTGTCCGTGAACATCTTTAATCTAATTACAAATTAGGAACGAATAGAGGACAGATTACTCCACCCTCTATTCGTTGGTTACTGATTATGGTTAAGCTGCAATATCTTCCTCTTGTGGCTGTTCTTCGGTCTGCATCCCTACTTCGGATTGCTGTTTGTCAGATTGCTCCGCTTCCTGCTTTGCTTGTTCCTGCACCAAAAGAACGGCTTTTTTCTCTTCGATACGTTGGTGACGCTTCTCATACACTTCATTATGTCCGTTCTTGATGTCTGCCAACAGGTCGGGCATATGTTTTTGTGCGAAGTCAAGCAAGAGGGATGCAATGGCATTGTTGCCGTATGCGTTCTTGAAATTAGCAATTAGAAAATCCCTGCGAATAATCGCTTTCTGCTTGCTCGTGAGGTTGGCAATGATGTTTATCTTTTCTTCATCTGTAAGGTAGGAATAAGGCTTTTTTTCCTCGATACCTACCGCTTCGAAATGCTCTTTGCGGAGGGATGATAGCAAGAAGAAATAAATCATCTTGTCCTCGTCTTGCCCAAACTTGCAATCGGACATATCAACCTCCAAAATCTGTTTTTTTGTGTCCTCTACAGTCTTTTCAAGGGCAATTTCCTTGTTGCGTTTGTCTTGCTTTTCCAACTTCTCTACCGGTGAAAGCGTCTGCTCCTGTTTTGTGTCATTGGTAGTACAGGTAACTTTCGGAACATAACAGAGTACGATGTCCTTGCTCTCAATACGGAAATAAAGGATGATTTCACCTGCTTCACTTCGGGTACGGATTTCTTCGCATTCTTCCGTGTAATCGTTCAAATCCTGTTCGAACTCGCTCTGTGCCTGTTCGTATTCTTCGGTGGTGTCGTACTCATCTTTTCGGGGTGCTTCGGGCTGTTCGGGATATGCCTTTGCATAATAGTTAAGGCTTTCCACTTCGTAACCCATGGCGGTAAGACGTTCTACTACGGCTTCATTGCTGTTGAAACTTTCATAGCAGAGGGATACCTCAGGGCGTTCTTCCATAAGGCGCACGGCTTTCTCCGTGAGATATGCTGCATTCATTTCAGCAAGGCAAGTACGATTGGCGCAATTTCCGCAACCACCCTCGCAAAATAACATCATATTATTTGTATTGTGAGGACACGACAGACAGAGGGTCTTGTCAAATGCGTATCGCTCCAAGTCGGTGGTATATTGCCGTTCGATGTTCCGTGCAACATCAGAGGCTTTCATTCCTCGCCAACTATTGTACTGCATCCCCTCTTTAAGATGCTTGTTGTACACCTCTTTCTGAATATCTTCCCCATAACGGCAAATTTCGCTCGCTACGCTGATTGTGATTTCGTCCTGTTCCAAAAGCTGTGCGATTTCGGGCATTAAGGAAACGAATTTAAGGCGTGTGCGGATATAGCTTTCGTTTTTACCGAACTGCACCGCCAAAGACTGCACATCGTGGCGACCACTATCAATGAGCTTTTGGTAGGCATTTGCTTCCTCTATCGGGGTAACATCCTTGCGCTGGAGGTTTTCAGTTACCGCCATTTCTTCGGCAACTTCGTCTGAAATTTCCATAACGACAGCCGGAATGTCTTCCAATCCTGCCATGAGGGAGGCACGATATCGGCGTTCTCCAAAAACAATCTCAAAGCGGTTGTCTTCTATTGGGCGTACTCCAATAGGCTGTAACACACCCTGCTGACGAATACTCTCGGAAAGTTCTGCAAGGCTCGCTTCGTCAAAATTCTTACGTGGGTTGTAATTGCTCGGCTGCACGTTTGCCAATGCTACCATTGTGATGTTTTTCTCTACTGATTGAATTGCTGTTGCTTCCATAATCATAAAAATTTAATTGGTTTTAATATTTAATTTTTTATTTTCCCTTTGTTCGGTTCTCTTTTCTGCCTGAACCGCTTGGGATTTACAGATGCTTTACAAGGACTGACGAATAAGCGATTTCCGACGCTTTTTCCGGAAAATTACTCTTTCGCAGAAAGGAAGAATTTTATAGGAAATGCACTTCAAAGCGACGGAATCAAGCGCGGCAGTCCACCTTTGCGTCTGGAAAACCAACCGGTGATGGCAGGAATGGACCGGATGAGTGGCATTAAAAGAATATAGAAAAGGAAGAATACGCTGAAAGGCGGATGGTAAAACGGATGGAACTATAAAGGGATGATTAACGATACAACGGGACAAGCGGAAGGACGTAAGACCAGACGGTGTAAAACAGGAATGGAACTTACCGGATAAAAATCCTTTGAGCCATTTCGCTAAATAAATCTGTATCAATTGCCTGTTTTACCAGAAATTTGCATTATTTTTGCAGTAACGAAACAGCCGTTTCGGAAACAGCCGTTTCGGAAACAGCCGTTTCGGAAACAGCAATAAAAAAGGATAAGGATATGAGATTTTTTGACAGGACAGAAGAAATAGCCTCTCTTCGCAAGATTCGCGAAATGGCCAAAAACAATGCTCAGTTTACAGTGGTAACGGGACGTCGCCGTATCGGTAAGACATCACTCGTGTGGAAGGCATACGAGGACGAACCGATTCTCTATTTCTTTGTTGCCCGGAAAGCCGAAGGCGATTTGTGTGAGGATTACCGGCTTGAAATAGAGAACAAGTTGGGAGTCCCAACCATGGGGCGGGCAGAACACTTCACCGATGTGTTCGAGTACCTGATGAAACTTTCGGCAGAACGTCCCATCACACTCTTTATCGACGAGTTCCAGGAGTTTTTCCGTGTGAACAAATCGGTGTTCAGCGATATGCAGCGCATCTGGGATCTATACAGCCCGAAGTCCCGTATTAACCTGATTGTCTGTGGTTCGATTTATTCCATGATGACAAAGATATTCAAGGATAAGAAAGAGCCGTTGTATAACCGGCAGTCGCGCTTTATGACTGTGCGTCCGTTTACCCCAACTGTTCTGAAAGATATTCTTTCGGAATACAACCCCGGCTACACGGCAGAAGATCTGCTGGCCTTGTACGCTTTCACGGGCGGTGTGGCGAAGTATGTACAACTACTCGTGGATGCAGGAGCAACAACCAAAACGACTATGCTCGACCAGATTATAAAGGCCGACTCCATATTTTTGGGCGAGGGTAAAGCGATTCTTATCGAAGAGTTCGGCAAGGATTACGGAATCTATTTCTCCATACTATCGGCCATTGCACGAGGAAAAACATCCCGTTCGGAAATTGAAAACGTGGTAGGCAAGGAAATCGGCGGTTATCTTACCAAGCTGGAGAAAGAATACGAAATCATATCGAAGAAGCAACCGCTGTTCGAGAAGAGTTCCGCCAAGAATGTCCGGTATGTCATCGAGGATAATTTTTTCACGTTCTGGTTCCGCTTCATCTACAAGTACAGCTATATGCTGGAGATAGAGAACTATGGAAGTGTGAAGATGATTATAGGTCGGGATTATGAAACTTTCAGCGGTCTGATGCTTGAACGTTACTTTAAGCGTGTACTGATAGAACGGCAAGTCTATACGCGTATCGGAGGCTGGTGGGACCGCAAGGGTGAGAACGAAATAGACATAGTAACTGAAAACGAACTGGACGATACGGCGACATTTTTCGAAGTCAAACGCAAGGCCGAAAATATCGACATGGAAAAACTGGAAGCGAAAGCAGCCGCTTTCATGCGTGCAACGGGAGAGTTCAAAGGTTATTCCCTGTCATACAAAGGGTTGTCAATGACTGATATGTAGCAATACATATCGGCATAACGTACTAACAGAAGTCACTGATTTAAAAGAACGGGAAGCGAGGAACATACCCTCACTTACCGTTTTTTTCCAAATACTCCTTCATCGCCTCATTTACAATGTCTCTCAATGACATATTCTTCTCAATAGCAAGGAATTTCATACGCGTATGAACACTCTTGTCGATAACGAAATTGCAATGTACCGCAGGCTCTTTTTCAGTTTTAAGCGGTGTGGCTTCCTTCTTTTGCGGAGATTTCTTCGTGGATGACAGCAATCCGTCCAGTCCGCTTTTCATACTGTCTTTCAATAAATCACTCTTGCCCATATTGTCTTATTTTAATTTCAAAACCTCTTGTGCCAAAGCTATATAATCTTTGGCTCCATTGCAGTTCTTATTGTACTCAAAGACGTTCTTTCCCTTTATAGGAGCTTCGGCCAGTGCCACATTGTCCCGTACAATCGTTTTGAACACTTTATCACAGAAAGAGTCATTGATAATTTCAGCTACGCTCTTGTTGAGTGTCTTGCGCTTGTCAAACTGAGTAATAACAATGCCACCAATACTCAGGTTCGGGTTCAGGCGTTCCTTGACAATCTCAATTACGCTTGTAATCTTCGCCATTCCGCGCATGGCGAGGAATTGTGCCTGCACCGGAATAATCAGAAAGTCCGCTGTGGTAAGGGCATTGAGTGTCAGCAAGCCCAGTGAAGGTGGACAGTCAATCAGGATGTAGTCAAACTTCCGACTGTCAAGCAACTTCGTAATCAGTCCTTTCAGTATCAACTCACGTCCCGGCTCGTTTATCAGTTCGGATTCTGCCGCCGACAGGTCGAGACAGGACGGCACAACAGCAAGTCCGTTCTCCAGTTCGATAACCGGTAAGGGATATTCACCTCTCATTGCCCCATACACCGTTTGTTCTTCCTCAATGGAGAGACCACACGATTCTGTAAGATTTGCCTGCCCGTCCATGTCAATAGCCAATACACGCTTTTTCTTCTGTCGCAAAGCAGCGGCAAGATTGATGGTGGTAGTTGTCTTGCCAACCCCACCCTTATGATTCAAAACAGCTATAATTTTTGTCATAATTTGATGTCTTTATATGCGATACAAAGATAATACTATTCTTAGTAAATACTATAATTAGTATATACTATTTTACTAAAAAGAGTATTTTAGTATTTACTACTATACTAAAATACTAATAAACTAAATGTAGTAAATACTACTTTCAGTAATAGCTAACTTACTACTTTACTATAATTAGTAAATACTACATTTAGTATTTGTTGTTTTTCAATACTATATGCACATCATCAGAACGGCAAGTCTTCCTTGTCCTCTTGCGGCATAGCTACCGGTGGTACAGGTACATTGCTTGCGGCATCTGTCGGACTCTCTGCTTCTGAAGTTGTACCCTCCCGTTTTCCGGTATTGATGAACTCCAATGTGTCTGCCGTAATGGATAGTTGAATCTGGGAGTTTTCATCTTTATCCTTCCACAGAGAAGCCGATAATGTCCCCTCAATGAGCAATAACCGTCCTTTGGTCAGGTATTCGGATAGCCGAATGTGGTTCTCTTTCTTACTCCGTACCCTTATCCAAGTAGTAACGCTGTTTCCGTGTGAATAGTCATCTACCGCCATATCAAATGCGATGAATGAACCGTGTGTTCCAGTAATAACCTGGCAATCCTTACCAATGCGACCAATTGTGTGAACGTATAACATAATAAATTCTTTTTGTGGCAGGTGGTTAGTCCTACCGTTACCTTAGTTTATCATTTTTTTATTTTCCCTCTATTCGGCCTGTTTGCGACCTCCGGGATGATTTTTTCTGCATCCAAAGGTGGCAGGAACAATCTGGCAAGGCTGAAGAGGAAAAATACGCTCACCAGCGGAGAGGAAGATTTTTGCGCTTCACTTGCGGCTGAACGCCGGCATTGGCAAGATTGGAGCAGCCTATTACCTTTGCGGGAAAATAAGTCCACGAGAGGTCGCACGGCAGCAGCAAAACGATAATAAATGACAATCAAATAGAAAGGGATGAATAAAACTGTAAAACAGGGGTGTTAAAACAGGGTAACGGACAATCGGAACGGATTGCCCGTACTATAATCGGAGGAAGGTGAACTATAAAGGGAGGTGGAATCGGGTGGATTGGCCCATCTCTTGATAATTGCAGACTATTACTCTCAGAATGACGACTATATTAAATGTCGTAAAAAAATGCAACGGACTATTTTTTTTGTATCATGAGCGTATTATTCAGCAAATTAGTTGTATCTTTGTAATCGCATAGATTTTTTTGAAATGAAAACAGCTATACAGATTGCTAAAATAAGAGCAGTGGTACTCTACATCATGCAGAGTTTCACTCAAGGAGTGGACTATATAAAGTTATTTAAAATACTTTATTTTGCCCAACAGGACCATCTTGTCAAATATGGCAAAGTGATTGTCGAAGACTCTTTCAGAGCATTGAAGCATGGCCCGGTGCCAGCCTATACCTACAAGGCACTGCAAATTGCAGAAGGCAAACCCTTGGATGGGAATTTTGACGAGTTCCTTTCAGACATAGAGGTTCGTGACAAGAAGGTATATACTTCTGCCGTACCCGATATGGACTATATATCAGGTGCCAACAAACGTTGTCTTGACGCTGCTATCGCTAAATATAAGGATACAGACCCTTATGACTTGTCCGATTTGTCGCATGACTCGGCATGGGAAGAAGCGATGACACGCATTCAGGATGATCCTCAAAAAAACTTCATTACCATTATAGATATAGCCCGGGCAGGAAAAGCTACCAAGGACATGGTAGATTATATCCGAGAAAAGCAGATTGTCAAGAACGCTTTATCTTAAATCAAATGGACGACAAAACCGGTGCATTGGAAAAGCTGAAAGCTATAATGGCCAAAGCTGAGCAAGTAGATATGTCATCAGTCAAAATTGGTGACATTATTTATGTCCCCTTGGACGAAGAGGACGGACTGATACTAAAAGACGGATATAAAGACCGCAATAAATATATTGTTATTATCGGCTTTACTCCGGAAGGTGTCGCTATCGGTGCCTTACTGATAAATTCGGAAATAGATTCTTCCAAGAGGTCGGAAGAGCTACTGGACTGCCAATATCCTTTGATGGTTCGGAACTATCGTGATATTCTGGACTATGACAGTTGGCTGGATTGTTCCGATATATTCGAACTTTCAAAATTAAAAATCACGGAAAAGAACGGTAAACTGAAAGGTTGCCTGATTTCCGAAGACAGGGAACGGGTAATGCAGTTTCTAAGAGAGACAGAGGTGTTCGATAATGCAACTAAAAGACGTTATGGCATTATTAAATAATGGCGTTAAATCATAGGGAATGGATAGAATATGTTTAGATACCAGAATTTCAAGGAAAGAATCGTTTCTATTGGCAAATGACGGTTTGTATTTAGGCAGATTGTCGTTGAACACATCTACTCCTGATTCCATATCCAACAACGAGAATATATACGGTAGTCACTTTTCAAGTATATCTTTCAAGAATCGGTATTCCATATATGGAAGTCCCAGTTCATCATTAAGTCCATACAATCCGAATACATTAACCCCACCAGTTATTTATTTAAGAGGTGAGAAAATCGGTTGTTTGAGTAAAAATGTGAATCTTACAAATCGTGTAGATCCGGGCGTGCTTAATGACTGGATGATAAGTCAGCGATTATTTGATTAGTTTTCCATACAGAAAAATACATAAGTCTCCAATCGTAAATTGGGAACTTATGTATTTAGTGGGGCAAATGCTGATGCTGTCCTATAAAACGACTGGAGTTATCGTTGTAAGTGATAACTTCTTCAGACATCATTAATCTCTACTTTCCAATCTTATACATATTATCACGGGAGTCAAACCGCACACCGCAAAAAATGTAGTCAGGTGTACGCACTGCCCTTGCCGTGTATATATCCTTGCAGTTGCATTCTTCAAGGTATCCTGCCAAACTATCCACCATAATAGCGCAACTTAACTCCGCTGTTTGATGCTTGAACCGCCTGCCGTTTATTTCGACTAACACATAAGGGGTAAAAAAATCAAACGGGCTATTGCTTTCGGGGGATAAGATGCCGATGTCTATCAGTCTGACAGGATTTAACTTTTCGTCCTTTGCCTTGTCGTTGTCCTTTTCAATTTGTTCACGTAGCAAGCGGAGGTAGCAATCTTTCTTCGCTTCAAAAGTATGTATCGACTTAATCCACTCACGAATCCGTTTCTTAAAGTATGCCATACTATTGGAAACAAAGAGCGTTATCCGTCCGTCTATGACAAAACCGTAATCGGTCATACCACTCCATTTACCCATACATTTATGTCGTACAGGCTCCCATGTCTTGCCTCCTACAAGGGCAACAAATTCATCTACTGCTGCTTTCTCTTTCCTTTTCATTGTATATAGTTTTTAAAATACAGGAATAGTTGCTTTCTCAATCAAAACGTTGTCGGCATAATACTCAATCGCCCCCGTCGTAACACCAATATCCTGACAAACTGTTCTGAGATAGTTTTGATAGTCGTTTCCAGAAAAGTTCTTACCACATAAGTTTTTGAAAATCATCGGAATGGATATATCGTCTGTACTCGATAGTATCACTTTGCCATTCTGCCTAATCTCTGTTTTCATAATGTTATTTTTGTTTTTATTGTTACTATTTCCCTTTGTTCAACCTGTTTGCGACCTTTGGGATTTATTTTTCTGCCTCCAAAAGGTGGCGGAAACAATCTGACAAGGCTGATGCGGGAAAATACGCTCGACAGACGGAGAGGAAGATTTTTGCGGCTCACTCGCGGCGGAACGCCGGCATTGGCAAGATTGGAGCAGCCTATCACCTTTGCGGGAAAATAAGTCCACGAGAGGTCGCACGGCAGCAGCAAAACGATAATAAATGACAATCAAATAGAAAGGGATGAATAAAACTGTAAAACAGGGGTGTTAAAACAGGGTAACGGACAACCAGAACGGATTGCCCGTACTATATCGGAGGAAGGTGAACTATAAAGGGAGGTGGAATCGGATGGATTGGCCCATCTCTTGATAATTGCAGAATGACGACTGTATTAAATCATAGGGAATGAGTAAGTCTTTTTGATAAGGCAGAATGCAGTTCGGAACAGGCAACCAGAAAAACAATGTTTTTTGTTTGCTTATCCGCCAATATTTCGTTATCTTTGTCAAAATGAAGACAGCAGACGGTACTTTCGGGTACGGTTATTGTCGTGACATGGAAGATTCATACTCAGCTTGGAAACAGGCGGAGATTGATATATATATATTATACGTTCACTGAACGTCTTGGAATAGAAAACTGACACTTATCAAAAAGACAAGATGTATAGCAAAATATTCATACTGTATGTTTATACAGCAAGGGTTTGCTTATCTGCCTTTTAGGTATGGCAGTACCTCTATTCCGGAATAGCGTGGGTTCATGCTGTCCTTTAGGGTGCAAGGTGGACATAATTCTTAAAAACACATTGAATATGAAACAGATTTCCTTGCACGTGTACCAGTCCATCGACGGTTGTCCGACTCCTTCGGACAAGCATTTTGATGCGGCTGTGGATGCCTCCAGTTGTGTGCTGATTGACGAAGAAACTTACCTGCGTATTTATATGAACCATTTGGGTTGGCCGATTACGGCGAAAGAGACTTTGGTTGTGACGAACGGCGGCATCGACCTGACGGAGAATGAACGAGTGAAGTTTATCCAAGGAGATGCAGTGGCAGAACTGAGACAGATGAAGGAAAACGGCGACGGTATGGTGGTGGCTTACGGTGAGGAAATCGGGGCTTTACTCTTGGATAACGGGCTGGCGGACGAAATCACAGTGACAACCGTTCCGGTACTAATCGGCGGCGGCGAAAAGGCATTGGAATGCGGATTGAATGACGGCAGAGCTTGGATTGTGCGGTCAAATAAGGTGCTGGTGGACGGAAAAATGAGGACGGTGTACGGGAAGGTCTAATATGACAAATAGATATTATAGCAAAAGTGCAGCAACCAATTGCTGCACTTTTATTATAAAAGACGTGCCCTAAACATGCTAAATAGGCGAAAAGTAAGGCAAGTATATTACTTTTTAAGCCGAATACTAAAAAAGGTAGAGAAAGATATAAGGAGGATGGAGCCTCCGAAGATATAAAAATACAGCAACACCAACTAAACCGGCACATAGGTAAAGCCGGGCAATACATCAGAACTAATAGCGTACTTTGCCATATCACGCTATGGCTGACAAAACAGCCTTTACATGAATGGCAAAGGAGTCACCGCTACGGCTCGGAATATGCAAAAACAAGATGGCTGTTATACGATTGAGCTGCCATAGAGATTTAGAACTTTTAGTCCATTCGCTGTAGCCTTACGATAAGTATAAAACGTACCACCCTTGGGGTTTCCGTCATACCAGGCAATAAGAGACGAACTGTGAAAAACCATATAGTCGTTGCGTCGAAGCAAACAGCCATGGTAGTAGTGTTCGCTCAGGATGATAACATCATCCGAGTTACAGAGAATAGTATCATACCGGGCTTTCATCGCATCGTTCCACCGCTCGGATTGTCCGCGATACGGTACTACGGCAATAACTTGCAGACCTGACAATTCAGACTGCAACGCAAGAGCAACTTCTGCCGCCAGCATATCAAACCCCATGGCACAACCACAGTAAAAATGACGATAACCTCCAGCGTATGCCTTGGTTATCGCTGCCTTTAATTGCAGCTTCAGTTGCTTCCTGTATAGGAATGGAATATTGCGGTGTCCACTGAAGCAAACGGACACTGCCTTATCATACTTTGTCTGGGTCATATTATTTCACTTTGTAATGGGTTCTTGCGAGGAATATACCTCCGAGTACATTAGCACCAAGGCTTTCAAGCTGATTGGCATAGGTAGCATAACTCAGCCCTTTGGTTATCACATCATCAAAGACTACCACAGACCTGCCGTTGAAAAAAGCCGAATCAAACTCAATGACGTTTACCTTACGGACTTCTTTCTCTGCCTTACGGTTTTCGTGAATGGTTAGCCTCTCACCACTCACTGATACATGGTCATAACCATTGATAGCTCCCGTCAGTTCGCATACTCTTTGGCAGAATGCTTTGTAACGTATCTCGTTCTTCTTATCGGTGGATGCCGGTACGGGAGAAAATACAATGTTAGTACATGATGTTCCATAACGTTCGGTCATGTTGGCTGCCGTGCGTTGAGCAACCTCTTCGTATGCCCGTCCATCCTTGAAATCAAAGACTAACTTGCGGTCTGCTATCTCACGCTCACTCACATTGCGTATGCGTGCAGGAAAATACTTACAGAACCATGCCTGTGGCTTGTCCAACTGTTTTTGAAGTTCTATGTCTATCGTCTTTGCCATAACTCTGATAATTTTTCTTTTTCCCTCTTTTTGAAGGCTGTTCAGCCTGCTGAGGGATATTTTCTGCCATCAACTGCCGCCCAAGAATACCGATAAGACAAAACGGGGACAAGAAATACGCTCTGACGTGTCAGAGGAAGATTTTTCGTTCCAGCGATAGTGGCGATTTGATGTTTGGTAAAAGGCGGCTTACTTTGCGGAAAATATGACTACAGCAGAGCTAACCGACAAACAGAATATGCTTTCTTACTACAGGCGGTTGTCATATAGACATGTAGAATAGGTGCAAGATTTATAAAAGGAATGGGTGGGCAGTGGAGCGTCTGTGGCTTGCCGGTCCAAACTTCCCGATGAAGTGACCGTACAACTTAGTCTCAAATCTGGCGAAGCGTAAGCCTTGGCAGTTTGTGACCGAGGTGTACGGTCTTTTCATGTTTGGCTTCCGTAAAGAGTCTTTCACTCACCCCATAGCAGCTCTGCTGCCATAAGGTGAGTGAATGTCTCTTGCGGACAAGTCCTGTGACGCTCCGCTGATGGTGTGGGGCGAAGCTATAAAAACAAACAGACGGCATTGCCGGTTACAAAAGAACAGATAGCAGAGGTCGCTGCAAGGACAACAGATTGGCTTGATTGACACTTGTGGCAAATGTGCCATCGTCCTTGCTTTGCCCCAAAGACGGGTACACAGCATATAGCAGACTTGTATGCCATTTGCCGTGTACCGGTCAGGGCGAACATCTTCTATAAAAGTTGAGCATGTACAATTAAAAGAGGAAATTGTATGGGTAAGACTTTATGATATAAAAGTGATATGGCTTATAAATTATCGGTGCTATTTTAGATTAGTGCCACGATTTTGCTAACTTTGCAAGTGAGTGAAAACGAATTTGATATAAATAATGAAGCCACAACCCCCATATCCGATTATGTCGAAATACACCGTAATGTTGTAAATAACCAGATTGAAACGGGCTGCTTCATTCAAATAAAAATACGATGAATGCAAGACTATTGTTCATACTCCTGCTTTTCACAATTGGGGCATTGTGGTATATTATCGGCTACTGGCGACGAAAAGCAGGAGAAGCGGCATTCGCCGCCGCACGGTTGACCGAAAAGAGCGAGGAACGTGAACGTTACTGTCGTCTGGCGGTAATGGCCGGTCATCGGGAAGCCTGCCGTATGTTCTGTCTCTTGCATCCCGAACGGTTTGATGGCCATTCTCCCCATAAGCCGTTCAAGTTACGAGGCATCCGAATCTCCTTTTACGGATATTACTATCCGTCACGATACAATGCGCTACTCAATGATGAACAGAGGGCTTTCTGCCATTCCATCTACCAGTTCAAACAAGGAGATATACACGGAATCGAGTTCTTTAAAACGTGTATGAATGCCTTGCAACTGAAAAAGAGACCTTACCATATAATGTTCATGCCGTGTAGCAACTGGATAAAATACGGTCAACGGTTCAAACGGCTCGACTGGTACATCGGAAAGCACCGACAGGATTTAACTTCAGGACTGTACGACGTTGATATTTGCGATGCACGAGAAAGCCTGCATGAGGCCAAAGGTGGAGAGAAGCGTATCCTCGAACGAAACTACCTCATTACTGGAAAAATCAAAGGGAAAGAGATTATCATCATAGATGATGTGCTGACAACCGGGCAAAGCGTGGTGGATTACAAGGAAGAGATAGAACGGTGCGGTGGCAAAGTAGTGGCGGCTATCTTCTATGGCAAGACGCTCTCCATGCCTTCGATGCTCCTTGTACAAATACACGTCTGGGGCAACCATATTGCCCATATTATTGAACGGATGACAAAGTAACCGGAACGTTTTCAGCCCTTTTCACTTCTCTTTTACAAACCTGCCAATGCTGATATACACTCCTGCCGGATGGATTGGATATAATCGAATATAAGCGAGGGGCTGATACTCCTGCCATTGAGTTTGCAGGTGATATGCAGGTGTTCGCCGGTGCTGCGTCCTGTGGAGCCGGTAATGCCAACCACATCACGAGGATGAACTATTGCCCCTTTGACGATAAGAATTTTAGAGAGATGACAATAACTGACGGTGTACCTACCATGCCGCAAGGTTACATACTTGCCGGAAGTCTTGTCCTGTCCGACCTTCACGACCACACCCTCCATCATGGCCATCACCTTGTCGCCACGTGCGCGCAAGTCCAGTCCGCCATGAAATTTACTCTTTCCCGTAAACGGGTCCTTACGGTAGCCATAAGGCGAAGTGACCTTGATATAACGTAACGGGTAACTTACACTCAAGTAACGATCCATCCACTTTTTCTTATCCATATCTGCGGATACCGGGATACCTGTTGAAACTTCCTGTACGGAAATCTCGATTTCGGATGCCGGTTCCGCTTGGTCTAACCCCATATCCAATACCTCCATCTTGTAGCGTGTTGGGGTAACGGCAACGGTATTGAATTGTGCTTTGGCTGGCGTGATACATAATGAGACACCCGTCATCATCAATAATAAAATCTTTCTCATGGCAGCAAAGTTAGCACGCTCTTCTTATGGTCTGTCCATTGCCGACTGTTTTTTCTCCAAATATAATTATTTAATCAATTTTGAATATGATTATTTGCGAAAAATCATATTCAAAACATTAAAAATACCACTTTATAATCACTTATAAAGAAATGTTTTAGTCATCAGATAAGAAATCGCTCTATATTTGCTGAGTATAATTTTATAACATCATTCAGAATATGAAAAAAGAACAATTTGAGTTCAACGAACTGCCTTATCCGACATTGGCCCGCTTTGGGCTTACCCAAGAAATGATTGAAGATTTGCCCCTGTGTATCCTGAAAGAAATCGGGAAAGGCGGCTACTCGCCGGTACTGCCCATGCGTGTCACTAACGAGAATGGCGAAGTAATCGAGAGTCGCAGTCGGTTTGCCTTTATCCGTATGGATAGCGGCGAGGTGGATGTGGTCTTTTATCCCACACTGAAGTCGTCACCACTGGAATGCTACAACGAGGAGCAGCAAAAACAGTTGCTTGACGGCAAATCCATCATTGCAGACGTGGCTATGGCGGACGGACGACGCAGTAAAGCTTTCGTGCAAATCGACGAGGAAACAAAACAGGTGATGTATGTTCCGACACCCATCATCGCCCGTAACCTGAAAGTGCTGGCAGAGGTAATGCACTTAGGTACAGTAGAAGTAAACGGAATGCAGCATGGTGAGCCTCTGACGGTGGCAGTGGATGGCGAACCTGTCACGGTAGGCATCGACCTTCACAACAAGACAGGCATCCGTTTCTGCGCAGGTGACGCGCAGAAATGGAAAGAGCAACCCAAGCGTGAATGGGATAAGTACACCTTCGGTTGCTACGGTTGCTGGGTGATGGATGATGACGGCAATCTCGACTACGTTCCAGAGGAGGAATACACCGAAGAACTGTGGAACGAACAGAAGAAAAGCGGTGAGCGTAACCGAGCGGCAGGGATTCACAAATAAGACCTATTTAATATAAGCGTATGGCACAACAGAAATATTATCCCGAAAAGATTCTCGTCGAGAAGATGCAGAGCGGCGAATACGGCTGGCTCGATTACATCAACCATTTTTCTGCCGAGTGGCAGGAGGAGTACGCCCATTACTGTGAGGAAAAAGGACTCACGGTCTGCGAAGATTCTGCCGCCGGGTTTGTCCGTTTCAAAGACGAACAATTGGAAGCGGCTATGAAATACGGCAACGCATAACAAGTAACCATCATAACATCAGACTATGACGATACGAACAAATACTAATCCTCGGCAGATGGACTTGCAACCCGAAATGCGCAATCTACTGATGCGTAACGGACTTCAAGCCCATGTCGCATTTGACGGAGGCGGCTACCGGCTGATTGTGCAAGGGCATGATTCACCGTTATTGGTCTATCCTATAACAGAACGACAGATGTTGGCTCTGACGGACTGGGGAACGAATACGGCCAACAAGAAAGCCTACAACATACTCACGAGTATCATAGGAAAAGACTTCTATATGCCGAAAAATTTCGTCCATGCCCGCAATGCCAACGGTCGCGTGGCGATGGGGCTACATGGCTACCGCATCGGTATCGGTGAGTACGGACACATGGGGCGACTGGGTATGCCCCCTCCATTCCTTGGTTGGACACCACGCGAACAGTGGGGTTTCCACCTACGCAGAGTTGGTGGGCAGCTTTTCTTTCCGGGGCCATCCATCGTACCCGAACGCCCAGACGGGCGCATGAAGCCCGGCGAACTGCAATCGGGTGGCTACGGCTTTTACTACAAAGGCGGTCAACAGGAGCAACCCATTGTACAGCAAGATGTATTGAAGAACTTGCAGGAGGTCATTACACCGCTTGTCAGCCGTCCGCGCAGCAAGGAACCGGCACAAGCATACAAGGAGTTGATTGCTTCACCAGTCTATTTTTCCAACGAGAAATGGTCGGAGTGCCTTACTTCGCACGGTCTTATCGTGGATATGGAACGGAGGACACTGACCGTACAATCGGAAAGTGTCAATGCCGATATGGTCTATGACCTGACGGAAGAAGAAGTGAAAAAACTGGCTACCGCATCCATCGAGGAACAACCTGTAGAGAAACGGTTGGATCTGCTGAACGGCATTATCGGAGCGGACTTTGCCGATAAAGTAACGATGGAACAGCTCAACAGCGAACAACGCATCAGTATCGGCCTGCATCCCGAAGTGCGGCATGAACTGGAAGAACGGCAGCGGCAGGAACAAGAATTATTCATGCAGCAAGAAACTCCGATGCGGCAGGAATACATACAGGGCAGTATCGGTGCGGCCGTGGACGGGCGTGACCTGCAACTACTCAACGAAAGCAAAGGCTGGTATCGTGAGGAGAAACATGGCCGGGAAGTAGAGGTCAGTGACATTGCCGTGCAACCGGCACAGACGGAGGGTAAATACAAGATGTCCGCTGTTATTGACGGACAGGTCATCAGCCACGAAATCAGCCAGAAAGACTACGACAAGTTTCTTGCTGTGGATGATTACCACCGGATGAAACTTTTTTCGAAGATTTTCAACGAGGTGGATATGAAGACACGTCCTGAAGCGAACAAGGGGCTTGGCGTGAAGATATTCGCTGCCCTTACCGCCGGTGCTGTGGTGGCATCGGAAGTCGCACATGGCTTCCATCACCACCACTCTCCGGAGTTCTATGGCGAACGTTTCAGCGGACCGCCACATCCATACTTCAAGCCCGGCGTAGATACACCGAGAGATGTGGCCATCCGTAATTTCGAGGCACAGATGAATCAAGATATTAATGAAATGAGAAGAGGGAGGTAAACCTATGAGAGACGGAGACCTTACATACGATGACTTTCTGCAACGACTAAACATCCAGGACGTATTGATTGACGCAGGGTATCACCTGAACCGTCGTGACGGTCTGCGCTATCCCTCGTATGTTCGTTTGGACAGCGACGGCAGACGTATCCGTGGTGACAAATTTATTGTGACACAACAAGGAAAATGTTGTTTCCACGCACAACAACAGAAAGTTTATAACATCATTTCCTTCATCAAGGAGCATCCGCACTTTTTCACGGAGTACCATGCGGGTATGTCTCCGGACAGACTGGTGAATCTTGTCTGTAACAGATTACTGAACATTCCTGTCACTGAACGGAAAACCCGAATAGTGAACCCTAAACGAGATGTAAAGCCATTTGACATAGCGGATTACGACATTCATAAGTTCAATCCGCAGAATCGGGAAACGCAGAAAAAATTTTATCCTTATTTTAAAAGCCGAGGTATCGACCTTTATACACAATATGCCTTCCATCGGCATTTTTATCTGGCTACGAAACATCGGGAGGACGGTGCGACCTACACGAACCTGTCCTTTCCACTAACCCTGCCCAAAGGCGACGGAGCGATTGTGGGACTTGAAGAACGAGGACGTGCCCGTATGGACGGGAGCGGCAGCTACAAAGGCAAAGCCGCAGGGAGCAATTCAAGCGAGGGACTGTGGATTGCCAGCCCTGCCCGCACTTCTCTCACCTCCGCCAAACATATCTATTGGTTCGAAAGTGCTTATGATGCGATGGCATATTACCAACTTCATCAGGCACAGAACAAGGATCTGCGAAAGGCGGTATTCATCTCTACCGGAGGGGCACCGAGCCAGCAGCAATTCAAAGGAGCGATAAAAGCAACTCCCCATGCCTCACATCATCTTTGCTTCGATCATGACCGTGCCGGACAAGTCTATGCTATCCACTTTGCTCTCACTCATGCAGGCTGGAACTTCTCCACCTGTCTGTCACAAACCGGCAGACTGATTGTACAGAACAACAGCAAAGACTATTCACAGTATGAAATAGAACTTGAACCATTCAATTTTGAAAAGATTACAGCCATTCTGGGTATAAATGATGCAAAACAAAATTTGAAGAATGGGGAGCGTGACGACATGGGAATTGGTGACGGCTATCTACAGGAAATGAGAATGGTTTGTATGGATGAGTACGAAATGGCTCGTGACGAAGGTTCTGCCAGTGAGGAAGAATTAGAGAAAATGAGAAGCAATCTGGAAGCCATCGAAAAAGCGATTGATGCTTCCATTTCCGGTCCGGAAGCTACAGGATGCATCTTGTATGAATCTGCCGCAGAGGGTTATAAGGATTGGAACGACCAGCTACTCGGCAAACGGATAAAACCAGAGAAGGACAACCTTGACGATTGGGAGATCAGCGGTAAAGCCACGCTGAATCATGCCTTGTCCGATTTGCCCGAAGTCAATCCGGAACATATCCGAAACGGATTATACGACGAAGCAGACCATGAGGCTGTGCGAAAGCGTCTTGAACGTGCGGACAGAGTAATATTCTCCTTTGAAACCAATGACCAAGGAATGTCAGATAAGGGTTTTCAGGAAATGTACAAGATACGGGAAGAACTTGCCCGGTTGGAAGTGGATATAACCAATTCTCTTTCCGGAATGAGAGAAGACTTTCATTCCCGTTTTCACCGATAACCCATAAAACCTATGCAGAGAACTTGTCACAAAACCATTGTCATCCATCCACATACCGGGCAATTTATCATCAACGAGCTGCCCACTCTCGTGCTGTGCGGCACTGTATGGGTGTACGGAGGCATGGAAGGGCTGCCATTGACAGCTATTGCCACAGTAATTGCCTTGATGCTCTCGTTACTGTTACTCTACCGTTATCTCTACCTGCGGCGAATCCGTTATTGCATCGGTACGGAACAACTTGTCAGCGAATACGGTATTATCCGTCGCAAAGTAGATTATATGGAGCTATATCGTATCGTGGATTTTCAAGAGCACCAAAGCCTGCTGCAACAATTTTGTGGGCTGAAAACCGTACGTATCCTTTCAATGGACAGAAACACGCCCCGTCTTGACCTGATCGGTATCTTTCATAGGGACGACCTCGTGTCAATTATCCGTGAACGGGTAGAAACTAACAAACGAAAAAAGGGAATATATGAAATCACGAATCATTAGTCTGGGGCTGGTTGCTTCGCTGGTATGCCTGCTTCCACAGGTGGCAGAAGCCCAAATTGCGGCTTCCAATCCGTTGGAATGGACTGCATTGGCCGAAGGTAACGAACTGATAAACGGGCAGATTGAAAAACAAATAAAGGGACAGACACAAACAGCCTTGCTCCAAAACAGCATCGCTACCGAGTTCAACCAAATCCACAAGTGGGAGAAGCAGTACAACAGTTACCTCAAGACAGCAAGCGGTTACGCTTCATCACTGAAAGCCTGTACGCATCTCTACAATGACGGTGTGCGGATTTTCCTCACGCTGGGGAAATTAGGCAAGGCCATCCAAAACAATCCGCAGGGCATTGTGGCCAGTATGAACATGAACAACCTCTATATAGAAATAGCAACGGAACTTGTCTCTGTTTTTACATTGCTGAATGACGCTGTGGCCAAAGGTAGCAACGAAAACATGCTTACGGGGGCAGAACGCAGCAAGACGCTATGGGCGTTGAACGACCAACTATCGGATTTTAGCCGGAAGTTGCATCTGCTCTATTTGAGCATACGGTACTATACTTTCAATGATGTGTGGAACAACGTAACGGCAGGAATGCTTGACCGTGACAACGGTGAGGCAGCTCGTATGGCTCTGTCCCATTGGCACAGGGCGGCAGCTCTCGTCCGATAAAATATATCAGTTATGAAATGGACAATTTGGATAAGTATATTACTGCTGTGTCTTACCGGTATCGGTGAGGTACAAGCGCAGAATGACCCTGTACTGGCCGGAATGATTGCAGTATATACCGAAAAGGCAGAGAAGGAGCTGAAGAATCAGGAAAAGGTCATGCTGATGCAGACCACCGGACATATTTGGACAAAAGAAGAAGTGCAGGCGACAACAGACCTGCAACGAGAGTTTAATAACTATCTAAACTCTTTCCGGTCAATAGTCTGCTATGCGGCGCAAACTTATGGGTTCTATTATGAGGTATCGAGGCTGACAGACAATATGGGCGACTTCACCAAACAATTGAAGCGAAGTCCAGCCAATACGCTTGCCGTAGCCCTATCCACACAGCGCAACAAGATTTATAGGGAACTGATGATGAACAGCGTGGAAATTGTGAACGATATACGCACAGCGTGCCTTTCGGAGAACAAGATGACGGAAAAAGAGCGTATGGAAATTGTCTTTGGCATCCGTCCAAAGCTCAAAACAATGAACACAAAGCTGCAACGACTGACCAAAGCGGTAAAGTACACGACAATGGGCGACATTTGGCGGGAAATCGACGAGGGTGCACATCCCGAAGCCGATAAACGTAGTATCGTGGACGCAGCCAAGCGACGTTGGCGACAGATTGGAAAGAATGTAAGACCTTAAAAATGTAATGATATGGGAATTTGGGATTCAATATTAAAATATGGCGGCAAAGCAGCAAAAGCTACCGGAAGAAGTATGGGACATGCTGCACTGCATCCTTCACAAACCTTACGGGGCACAGGACAAGCCGTCAAAACCGCAGCCATCGGCGGTGCAGTCGGTTATGTGGGTTGGGAGAAACTAACCACAGATAAGAGCGTGGTACATATCGTAAGCGATGCGGTCATAGGGAAATCGGCTACGGATACCCTTGCAGATGCAGCGGACGGTGTGCGAGAACTGACAAGCAAAGCCGGAGAAGCAGTCGGTTCCGTCAGCGGTACGGTAGCCGGCATAGACTCAAAACTGGGTGGAGTATCGAATTTTCTACGGCAAGTCTCCAATGGCGGAGTTTCCGATATGTTCGGTAACTTTTTCCGTAATCTCGGACAGGGTAACGTGTCGGGATTGAGTATAGCGGGACTGGTCGCAGCAGCATTTCTTATATTCGGACGCTTCGGCTGGCTGGGCAAGATTGCCGGTGCATTTTTCGGCATGATGCTTATCGGCAACAATGCCGGTATTTTCCGCACACCTGATACGAGAAGCATACAACGAATACAGACACCCGCTCTTCCCGTTGAAGAACAGACGAATAGCGGAGGGATGAAAAGATAAGAATAAGAATACGAATCAAATATAATCACATAATGAAATATACAGAAGAAATGATCCTGCAATCCGAAAGTGGATACTGTATGCCTTTTGAAGAACGGAAGGGCAAGGATGTGAAACTATCGCTCGGCTACGGCGAACAAACCGATCCGACAACGGGCAAAACATATTTTCATCATGGCATCGACTTCGATGTACGGTGCTACACGCTGGCGGCTGTCGCCAGCGGTATCGTGTCAGGTATAGGCAATGACCCTATACTCGGCATCTGCCAAACTATACGCTATGGGGAGTATGAAGTGACCTATGGGCATTTGTCAAATGTCTTCGCCCAGTTCGGACAGCGTGTCAAGGCCGGACAGACTGTAGCTTTAAGCGGTGACAAGCTGCATATCGGGATACGCTTCAAGGGTGAGGAACTGAATCCGCTGGAATTTCTAACCATGCTGTATGGGAATATCCAAGCATTGTGTCATGCTGATGGAGGCGAAGCGGCAACATCTCCCAACATGGAGATGGCACTGACCACCGATTACGAGCAGGACAGACAGGAAATAGAGGAATTGATGCTACGTTTCCTGCCCTACTACATGGAAGACTTACAGCGTGGTGCATACCGACTTCCTCCACATACGGAGCAGTCACTCCGCCATGTCTTTACAATGGGAGCAGTCAAAGAATATTTCTATGAAAATATGCCAAGTATATCCAACCCACTCGGACTGGGACATAAAGCAATGCCGCTTGCTTGTAAGGTGCAGAACCTACTCATTGCGGACTTCCTGCATTACCTTGCCCTACGGCATGGCGTGTACTTATCGACGATGGGCGATGATGTAAAAAAAAACTCTACGACGAAGCCCTGACCCATAGTGGTATCATTGACCCACTGGCAGAATTAGACATAGACATCCAGAGCTTTGACATACCGAGAGCAGTCACGGTATATCCTGATCGGGCCGGTGTGCGCTGGTGGACAAAAGCATGGTTCAATAACCGGGAAGAGGGCGAAGCATCGGTGGAGATTGAGCGAGAACAAGCGATACGCTTCATTCACGACAACATCGAGAAGGATGTATGGCTGGAAGAGTTTTATTCCAAACAGATGGAAATTTACCACAACGCCATCGAGCAGACAAAAGAGCAATTATTAATGAATAGAATAGGATAAACATATAATACACTATGGACGGAATCAAGCATAGCGGACGGTTTGCAGAAATGGAACGCCTCGTGAACGACTATTTCAACTGCCATATCGCACCCATCATGTCAAAAACGCGGACTGACCTCATACGGAATCAGGGAGAGGAAATGAAAGAATATTCCACCTCTTTAGGTGGTATTCTCAGTATGATGGCATCTTCGGCACAACCAATGAGCGACCCCTATCAAGCACTCAAGGTCACAGGCGAATGGAACTCCAAAACAACAGAGGACTATATCGAGATGTGCAAGACGGAGATTACCGGTTCCGAGGAAATGCAGCAAGACCTTGCGTATATGGCCGGGCAGTGGCGGGATACCGTCGTGCAGGAAATCGGAAGGGCACGTTACAATGAGTTGTCAGAACAGCTCGGTTGTGACCTCGCCTATGCCTATATGGACCACCGGATAGAGGAACTGATGATTGACCGGTTGGTGAAAGAACGTATGCCCAAGTCTTCCGCTGACTACATCATCCGAAAGGCTGCCGAATCGAGTCTGCTGGGATTATCGCAGACGTTAAGCCGTTCACCGCTGACCGATGAAATAGAGGCACGAGGCGAAGCAGCTTACCGCCCGAACAGATGGGAAAAAGGTACGGGATGGATGTTGGGTACAGCCGCAGATACCCTGATGATGGGTGGTACTGGTTCATGGACGGCACTGGCAAAGTTTACCGGTGCAGATGTGGCTATTGCAGCCATCACCAATCATTTTGAAGGCAAGAAGCCTGATACCCTTTCAGTAGAACAGTGCATCAGTAAAGGAGTGTTCGGCAGAGACAGAAACGTATTCGACGATTTTCGCAAAGAGGCAGCCCAAATACAAATCAAAGAGAACACGGCGATTGGTACAGACAACAAGCAACTGAAAAAGAAAATCCCTGTCATGGACTTTGGCTTCATGGAATGGACACAAAACCAGAATAGCGGTTTATTGTGGCCGAATGTACAGAGCAAGGAAGAACAGAAATATGAGGAACGGTACAAGGATGTGCCGATTGTTGTTGCTCCCGGACAGGAAGAAGCCTACTTGCAGTCTTTGGAACAATGTGACAAAGCGAAAATGGTCAGGACAGAACAGGATGAAATTATGAAAGAAGAGAAGCATGAAACTGTTGTTCCTGCCAATGATGCGGAACAACATGTACAAACGATACAAAGTGCGCAAGTAGCACAGGGAAACGGAAACGGTTGGGGCGGACTGCTTGGTATGCTGGGACTGGATGGCATAGGTAATATCACAGGCAATCTCGGTTATGTAATGGCCATGCTCCCTGATGTTCTACTGGGAATATTCACAGGCAAGACAGAATCATTGCATTTGGAAGACAATATGTTACCGATAGCGAGCATTGTGGCGGGTATGTTTGTGCGTAACCCGTTGCTGAAAATGCTCCTGATAGGCCTGGGAGGTATGAACTTGTTGAATAAGGCAGGACACGAAGCCTTGAAAGAACGAACAGAGGGAAAACTGAACGTAACAAATGAGAACAATGTGCAGTACCGACGCTATACAAATGAAACTCTGAACCCACGTATAGTAAACCCTGTATTGCAAGATAGTACGTTGATTGCCACGATAGACCGAGTACCGTGTACCATCCAGTTGTCACCGATTGTAGCAGAAGCCTACCGTACCGGGGCATTGCCTTTGAACACGCTGGCAAATGCTGTCCTTGCCAAGAACGACCAGCTTCGCCAGGCTGCCGCACGGAATTATGAGGACGGAAAACTGGAAACCATCGTGCGCCCACGGGGTATTCAATAATCCTATAATCAAATAAACGATATGAAAGAAAAATCGCAAATCGAAAAGAAAGCCGAGGAAAAACAAATCACCTTGCTTTCTACGGCTTTGAGTGAAGCCTCGAATGCCGGTGGACACTGGCTCAACGCATCAGGAAAGGGATACCCGCGCCTCTATCCAAAGGGTGTTTCTGTCAGCGCATTCAATGCACTATTCATGACGCTGCATTCTGATAAAAATGGATGCAAAACCAACCAGTTCACGCTATTCAGCGATGCCAAGGCACAAGGAGCCTCGGTGCGTGAGAATGAACAAGGCGTTCCATTTTTGTTTTATAATTGGAACAAGTACGTTCACCGCAATAATCCAGAACAGGTTATCAGTCGTGATGACTACATGAAACTGTATGAAGAGGAACAAAAATTATATAAAGGTGTACATAACCGTGAAATTCGCACTTTGTTCAACATTGACCAGACGACACTACCCTACGTGGATAAGGAGCGATACGAAACGACGTTGCGGCGGTATGGAAGTGCAGTGGAAAGAGGATATACGGAAGCTGACAACCGACGGTTGCATATTCAATTCAACGACTTCCTACTGAGGATGCGAGACAACCTTGTGCCTGTTCGTTTGGATGGAAGCGGTGTACCCCACTACGAAACAGATAAGGATGCGGTCTATATGCCGCGACAAAGAGAGTTCAGACATTATCACGACTATATACAGGAAGCCTTGCGGCAAATCGTGAGTGCTACCGGACACCAACAACGGTTAGCGCGTGAAGGTATGGTGATGAAGAACGGTGTGGCTCCTTCGGAGGATGCTGTCAGACAGGAACGGTTGGTAGTGGAACTGGCTTCAGGGATTAAAATGTTGGAACTGGGGTTGCCAGCACGGTTGTCTGAAGAAAGTCTGAAGACAGTGGAATACTGGTGCCGGGAGCTGAAAGAGAACCCGAACTTGATGGACGCTCTCGAAAGTGACGTGAACAATGCCATCGAAGTAATCAATAAAGCGGAACGGGGCGAGAAAATCGAATACGCCACCATGCGCAACCGGCGAGACACTTCAACCATGCAGGAGCAAATGCCCAAACATTATTTTGTGTCGAACGAGATTCGGCAGCATCCGGATAAAGAAACGAAAAAAATTGTGCTTGTTATTGATCCACAGGCAAAAACCGCAGATGTAATTCTTCCAGCAGGGGCTTCTACAGAGGTAGATAACGAGATACCGGGAATGAACAAGGGACGTATCATGCGAGCGTTGCAGAAAGATGGAATCGAGCAGGTACGCTTCTACAATACGGATGGTGCATTAGGTTATCGACCCGATGACAGTTATTTTGCCGAGAAGATGATTATGCTGGCCCGGCTGAAGAACTGGGCGATGGAGAAGCTCTCCACACTGGACGTGGCGTCAGCGGTCAAACAGGCGAATGAGATCGGATTTGACCACGTAGAGATGATTCAAGATGATAAGAAACGATGGGCACTTTATATCAAACCCGAAAATAAGAGCGGATATAGCATCTATCCTGATAAAGAAGATATAAACCGCTTCTTTTCAACACTCAAGCAAGCGATGGATAACATCGGTAAGGTTCGGATGGAACTGGCGCACAAGTATTATGCGCTGGCCGAGGTCAAACCTGACCTGAAGGTGGATTTGTTCAGCAGCGAAATGCCGGAAATAGACTTGAACCGTATCCAGCGTGTTTCGGTTTTCAAAACCAAACAAGACGGCATACAATGCGTCGCAACTATTGATGGGCAGAAACAGCCTGCCCGAAGTGTCACTCCACAACAGTGGCAGCGGATGTGGATAGCGGAAGAGCGTGACAGCTACAAACGTCATTTGGCAGCTACCTTATTCGCAGACGTACTACAAAAAGGACAATCGCAGGAGGCACACACCGGAGAGAAACAACAGAAAGAAGCAGAGTTGTGGCCGATAGAAACGGTAGCGCAGGAACGGACGGAATCAGACAACAAGGGTATTTCACCGGAACGGCAGTTGTGGGACAAACTTAAAGCGAATCATCCCGATGCCTTGCAACTGCTTCGCACGAAAGATGGTTATCGGCTCTATAACGAAGATGCGGTACAGGGTGCAAAGATATTGGGCATAACCCTAAAAGAGTATCCAGAAGGGGACATTACGGCTTCAACGGAATTTTCAACGGAGCAGCTCGACAACTATCTGTCTAAGCTCGTCCGTGCCGGGGCACGGGTTGCTATAAGTGACATGGAGGAACAAGAAACACACAGAGGTTTTCATAGATAAGAAGTAAGGAAATGAGCAAGAACCAACAATACGCAATGAAATATGCAGAGTATGCTATGGAGCAGATGCGCCGGTACGGAATCCCCGCATCCGTGACGTTGGCACAAGGCATACTGGAAAGTTCCAACGGGCAAAGCCGTTTGGCGCAGAACGAGAACAATCATTTTGGCATCAAGGCTACGCCTGCATGGATTGCCGAAGGAGGAAGGTATGGTATATATACTGACGATAAGCCGAATGAGAAGTTTTGCAGTTATGACAGTGTGGGTGATTCATACGAACACCACTCCCGTTTTTTAAAAGAAAACAGCCGCTATGCCCAATGTTTTGCACTTTCGCCCGACGATTACAAGGGTTGGACACAAAATATCGAACAGGCCGGTTATGCCACAGGCGGAGAATATGCCGAGAGTCTGCAACGGATTATAGAGCAAAATGGCTTACAGCAGTATGACAAACTGGTGATGCAGGAAATGGAGACACAGGGTAAGCGGTTCGGTACGGAACATAATCCTCTCCGAACGTCTGAAAATTCAGAGTATGGTGCGGAGTACTCATTCCCGGTAGAGCGTGAAGAGTTTCTTTTTGTTACCTCGCCTTTCGGTATGCGGCAAGATCCGATGGACAACACGAAACAACAGATGCACAAGGGAATTGATATCCGTTGCAATGGCGATGCGGTACTGGCTACTGAGAACAACGGGAAGGTGGTGGCTGTGAATCAGAATAAGAACACGCCCGGTGGGAAATCGCTGACTGTGGAATATACCCGAACGGATGGCAGCAAGGTACAATGTACTTATATGCACCTTAAGGAGGTTACTGTAAAGGTCGGTGATGTAGTAAAAGCCGGTGGGAAGCTCGGCACATCGGGCAACACAGGTACACGTACAACGGGCGAACATCTACATTTCGGCGTGACAAACTTCTATGCAGACGGAACAAAGCGTGACATCGACCCTGCGGCTTATCTGACTGAAATCGCACAGAAAGGTAATATCAAATTGGAAGTGTTGCACAACGGGAACAGCCTGCTCACCCGATATAAAGGAACAGAAGAGAATGCCGCTGGCAAAAACCTTTCGCCCGACGGATGGATGAAGAAGTTGCTTTCGTCAGAGGATAGCGGTGTGGGAATGTCAGGATGCAATGACCCTATAGTAGAGATGGCGATGACAGCCTTTAGTTCCCTTATGCTATTGGCCGTACAAATCGACAACAAGAACGAGGAGGAGCAAAAGACTGCCATATCCAAACAAATGGATAGTGGACGCATCAATCTGAAATCATTATTACCGGGCATGAAAAACTGCGAACTGGCAATCAGTGAAAATGGAAAGGCTATTCTGCGAGTGAACAATGGAGAACTGCGCATGTCACGTGAGTTGACTACTGCGGAGTTAAGCCGTCTGTCGGCAACACTGAATAACAATACTCTCACAGAAGAAGCCAAAAGGATACGTGTAACCGGTATGCTGAATACGGTTATCCTCTCGGAAGCGGCTTCACAGAATTTTGAACAAGGGATGTCCCAACAGCAGGGACAGACAGAGAACCTAAAAAGATAGAAGCGTGGCGATATGGTAAAATGCGTGATGATACAGCTATGCAGATGTCTGTTCGGACTGTCCTACCTTGCCTTGTATGTCCTGCTCTGCTACCAACTCTTCGGCTGGGTAGCAACGCTCATTATCGTGAGCGTTCAACTGTTCCTTGCCGGATGGCTGATCTGGGCAATGATACGAGCACCCGATTAAGAGCAATGATTTAGCAGTTCAACAACAAATCATGGCAACACAGTTGTCGGGTGATTATGTATCACATTAAAAGACAATAGAAATGATAAAATGTAATGTTACGGTATGTGGCGTTATCGGACGTGATGCGTCGATACGCACCAATAAGGAAGGGAAAACGTTCCTGGTTTTTCCTCTTCGAGTAATGATCCCTGACACTGACGGGAAGACTATGCCTATTGAGGTGGATGTCAGCAAAGATACTGCCGGAAAGGAGGTTTCCAAATATCGAAATGGTTCCCGCATCGAGGTTTCGGGGACAATGTATCTCAAACACCGTGGTGACAAACTTTATTTCAATCTTTTTATTAACGAAATTCGTACAGCTACGGCAGATGCGAAAGATACGGTCAAGGGCGAATTAGTATTTCGAGGTAAGGTCGGGCAGCATATCGAGGAAAAAAGGGATAAGAAAGACCAGCCTTACACAATGTTTTCGGCATTCAGTACGGAGAAAGTAGAGGATGGCTTTGAATACCAATGGGTACGTTTTTTCTGTTTTGGCAAAGAACGCGAAGCATGGTTACAGCCGGGCGTGCGAGTGGATGCCAAAGGTGAAATATCCCTTTCGGCATATAACGGAAAGCTGAATGTTTCATGCAAAGTGGAAGAACTTGTACAGTATGTAGCAGATTCGTCTAATTCCAATCAGTAAAGGATATGGCCGGATATAAAAAACAGCACACGGACGGGCCGAACAGCGAAGATAAAGCATTAGACCTCTTCGCTGAAATGATGATTGAGAAAATCGAGAGTATCCGTAAGGATTGGAGAAAGCCATGGTTCACGGAAGGAGCGTTACAATGGCCCTGCAATCTTTCCGGACGCGAGTATAATGGTATGAATGCCATTATGTTGCTTATACATTGTGAAAAGGAAGGTTACAAGATTCCGCGCTTCTGCACTTTTGAGTGTGTACAACGGCTCAACAAATCCGATAAGGACAATCAGGAGAAACCTCGTGTTTCTGTACTTCGTGGAGAGAAATCATTCCCAATCATGCTGACTACATTCACCTGCATACACAAGGATTCTGGTGAGAAGATTAAGTATGATGACTACAAAAAACTATCTGATAACGAGAAGAAGGAATACAATGTTTATCCTAAGATGCAGGTATTCCGAGTCTTTAACGTGGCACAGACCAACTTGCAGGAGGCAAGACCGGAGCTGTGGCAAAAACTCGAAAAGGAGTATTCGCTACCGAATATTGAGAACGGAGAGTATTTCAGCTTCGCTCCCGTCGATGCGCTGATAAAGGACAATCTGTGGATTTGTCCGATCAAACCACAGCATCAGGATAACGCTTACTACTCTATATCGAGAAATGAAATCGTTGTGCCGGAAAAGGAACAGTTCAAATCTGGAGAGGCGTTCTATGGAACACTATTCCATGAGATGACACACTCGACCGGTGCGGAAGGAGTTCTCGACCGTATCAAGCCGACAACTTTCGGCTCGGCAGAGTATGCGCGCGAAGAATTGGTAGCCGAGTTAGGCAGCGCATTGGTTGCCCAGCGTTACGGCATGACGAAACATATAAAAGAGGACAGTTGTGCCTACCTCAAAGGATGGCTCGACGAATTGAAGGAATCGCCACAATTCATCAAGACAACTCTGTTGGATGTGAAAAGAGCGGCTTCTCTGATTACCCAAAAGGTGGATAAGATTGCACTGGAATTGGAGCAGAACATTGATGAAGAGCAAACAGTAGCACCGAAAGAAAAAGTGTATTATTCTTCCGTGGCCTATCTTCAGCTTACCGATGACACGATGCGGTTGGACGCATTCAAGGATAAGGGGGACTACGAAGGACTGCTGACTCTCGCCAAGGAGTATTATGACGGTAACGGCATTAACGAAGAATATACTTATTCTTCTCCCATACAGAACCGAGGAGACAATCTTTTGATTGAGGACAAGGATTTTGCTGTGGTGTACAATGGGAGTGTCGGAGGAACTTATGAAGTGATGCTGAAATTCACGGAAAAGGAAGTACGCGACCATATCAGGCGTTATGGTATCGAACATGCTGGAGATACGTTAAAAGGGGTAGCCAAGGAGATGGCTGCGGAACAATTCGCTATCATGACACAACAAAAGATTCCTGCATTTGAAATGCCGAATGGTGATGTGCTGTATGTCAGCTATAATAAAGAATCCGACATGATAGATATCGGGCCAGTTACTAATGCGGGACTTGTCGCACAACATCGTTTCCCATACGACCATAATGCTTCGTTGGATGCCAACCTGCAAACCGTGAACGAAAAGCTGAATAATATGGAAGAATACCGGGAAGAGCTACAAGAAGCAGAGTACAGCGGCGGAATGCGCCGATAAAACGGAAAAAGATGCGGAGCTGTTTGCTCCGTACCTTTTCTTGAATTTATTTTATTACTCTAACAAATTATCTATCATAGACTGTAAATTTGTTATATCGCAATACTGATTATGTCCCCCTCTGTAATCTTTCGCGTGTTGGGCTGTCCGGATTAAGAAAGAATCGAGTTCTATTTTTACACCGCTACCCATTCGGGACAAACCGGAAGAGTGACTGATGTAAACGAATTTACCGTTACGTTCTATGAAACAAGAGGTATTATAATGCCCCTTTAAGTTGAATGTTACTTTTGCGCCAACGGCTGTTGCGTACTTGGAAATCTCACGTACTAAGGCCGTTTGGAAACTGCGGTATTTTTTTGAAACATAGACTCCTGCATCTGCAAGGATTGCGTTCTGCCATTTGGTATAAAAATTCTGTGCCATATTTTTAATATTAATTCTGTAAATAATTCTCCCAATTCTCTTTGTCAATAGTTAATTTGTTCATTTCCCAATCGTATTCCACTTCCGGCATATCAGAATAAGGGAAATACACAGTGTAGCCTATCTGTCCATAAGAACAATGTAGCGGTATAACGCAAATCTCCTGACCACAATAAGGCTGTGGCGTACAATATTTCTTCCAATCAAAACGACCTGCTGCTATATTGCAGCAAAGTAATTTTAGAGTTACTATACCTTTCCAACTCTGAAAATCTTTTTTATAACCTTTTTTCATACTACTAATGTGCTATATTATAATAAACTTCGGGTTCACTTGACACGTTGTAAATCCAGCTTCCGCAACGTACCAATAGAGCATTCTTGCCATAATAGAGTTTCTTCATTCCGGTTATACTTCCTGTTATGTGAAAGTTAGGGAAACGACTGATGTCTATTTTCTGTGCATCGCATCTGTAGAGTGTTTTAGTTCTCATTGCATTTATTTTTTTAAGTTGTTTTTTATTTCCCTCTTCTTGAAGCCTTCCGACTTTACCCAAGAGGTTGTTTCATGTGCATTTTCAACGGTGGATGCAAGAACTATGAGCAAGTAACCGGAATGAAATTTTATGAATACCGGAATCTGTGATTGCGGAAGGTTACGTCAAATTTCATTTCAGGTAGCAACAGCGGTACTTGAACATCGTTTGCCACCGTACCTTTGCGCACGAAACAAACAATGGTGCATGTCGGGACTGTGAGAATGTAATACAATTAGAACAGGTAATATAGAATCGGTAAAAGAGGCTGTGAATTGGTAACAGAGGTTCGGCAGAACATGGTCTATAAAAGTAACCGGACTGTTATATAGGAAGATGATAACCACCCGCTTGAGTTGCGGGTGGCTTTAAAAAAATTATATGGAGTATCAGAAGTGATAGTCGATGACTCCTCCGATATAGAGTATCGTTCCCGGTTCAAGCGTACAGACAAACTCCATAAATGCAAAAGATTTTTCGGCAAATGACTGGTATCCCTCTCCGTCCAAATAGAAATGATACGCAATATCCAATGGATTTTCCAATGCCTTTTCAAGTTGATAAACAGGGCCTACAAACTCCAACATATTTTCCGTCGTAATAGCTTCAGCTTTCTTACGGATGTTAGTCACAAAGTTCTCTTTCCATTGTTCCACACCACCAATGTAGCGTATGGTGTCATCACCTACAAGTTCGAACATATCTTTTGGTAGAGCAGTATTGACCAAATAACGAATATCCTCCTTACGTTCTTCGTCATCTATCTCCGCACAATAGTCATAGAAACTGCCATCTCCTTGATGGAGAGTGTCTTCATTCAGATAGTTTTCTTTTTCTATCCACATTTTAGAAATCTGAAAAATTCGGCTGTGCATAATTTTGAAATTTAAATGATTAAACTTTATTCCCTTTACTTGAAGCTCTTCCGGCTTCTTGTCTGGAATGATTTTTATGCGAAATTGACAGCAAGGAAAGGATGGATAAGGCAAGTAAACAGTGGATGGAATGAAGTGGAATACCCAAATCTTCGATATGCGGAAGGCTGCCACAAGTATCCGGGAACTGTTAGCGCAGCGTTACTTGACCATTCTAAAGCTGTATCTTTGCATACAAAATCTCTCAGATAAGAACTGCCGATGTGCGATATAAAGAATATCCGGATTGGAAGAATATAAAAGACTGGAGAAGCACTCTGAGACTGTATAAAAGGACTGAAGGCGACAAAGTCTCCCCAATCTGCATGGCAAATCAGAGAAGCTTATCGGATAATGATAGTTCGCTGCACGCTGTCAGCATACCGTCATTTCGTTTTCTGCATCGGATTAGTCTTAGCCTGCGGCATATTCATAGATGTTACAGAAAGAATTGTCGTTTTCATCTTTCCGTTGTTCGGCAATAGCAAGAATTTCTGTTATTGATTCGACAGACTGACCGCTTATCACCTCAAACCACTTGAATACTTCTGTCTGGTTGACAAAATATTCCTTGTACCATTTGTCGTCTGGAGTACATAGGTCTGCAATGTACTTGTCGGGAAAGTATTTACCCTCTTGGTCATTTGTCCAGTACTCCGCCAGACCCGACTCTTCCGATTGATAGAAATAACATAGTGTTGGGAATTTCTCACATACCAGTTCAAGTGTTTCATCACACGGAAACCAAGCTGTTTCCGTTGTGAATTTCAAGAATGTCAGGCCAATAAATGTGTTATACTGTTTAGAAACGGAGTACGACGAGTAAAAAAGGAATAGGACCGGTTGTGGGAGTTCGGTGGAGCATGGCTATAAGAGTAATCGGGCTGAATATACAATACAAGGAAATGCTATCCACCCGCTTTGGCTACAGGTGGATATGTTATTGTCATTCCGCACCTCTCATGATGGTGAGTTGGTCGGGACGGTTAGGAAACCAATAAGAATCACTGTCAATATATACACATCTGCCACTATTACAGAGATTCCCAAAAGCTAAGACCTCACAAGGTCCAAATATCACTCCATAATCGTTTGTAAACGCCACCATATCTCCCACACTCAAGTCGTTTTCCGTATCCATCACCTTGGAAAGGTGGTCGTAAAACTCAATACCTTCAGCTTCACGTTCTGTTTTCCAACGCAAAAAGTCTTCTTTATGACTTCTACCGGTATGTATCGGTGATAATTCAGAAGGAAAAACCTCCGCTTCCGAAGTATCAGATGCAATCAAAATAACGCTATCCTCTTCAATGTTTTCCGGAATAGAAGCCACTTGGTAAACCCCATTAGACAGACCACTATCTGGGTCATGCCAATAAAGAAGATTACCCAACTTGATAAAATCGTATTTTCCCATATTCTTTGATTTATTATTTCCCTTTGCTTGAAGCTCTTTCGGCTTCTTGCCGGGGATTGATTTTTATGCAGGATTAACAGTGGAATAAGGGCGATAAGACAAGTAAACAGTAAATGGAATGGAACGGAATACCCAACCTTCGAATGTAAGAGCAGAAGCAGGCTTGTCCTTTTATACCTTGCAATGAGAAGGGGACTGAAAGTCAATCTTTGATTTGAGGAAGGCTGCCGTAAAATATCCAGGAACCGTTAGCATAGCGGTGCTTGACAATCGTCCGGACACTGTACCTTTGCATATAAAATCTCTTCGGCCAGATTTGCCGATGGTGCGATAAGGGAATACTCAGAATGGAAAAACATAAAAAGGGGTATCATATTATAGGCGAAATATATAACAGAGCTAATATAAGTCCTAAAAAAATATTTTTGCTATCTTTGCCAGAGTATTATATAATATTAAGAACATAACAATGGAAAAAACATTTACACAAATCTGTGAATTGTTCGATCAATTCTCAAAAGATGCCAACCTCCAGATGGAGAAAAGCAACAAAGCTGCCGGAACTCGTGCCCGCAAAGTATCACTTGAACTTGAAAAACTTCTCAAACAGTTCAGAAAAGAGTCACTCGAAGCATCGAAATAATTTTCATTCTGGTTCTGACAGTAGGAAAATGGCGAACTTCACGTGTACCATATCGAAAAAGCCTCTTCGCTTCACAGCGGAGAGGCTTCATTGATTATGACAAAGTTAAACATCAATTATGCGAAATTTCTATTTCGCTTTTGGAAAAAACAACTCCACTTTCGTATGTCTGTTGGCTTCCACGGGCGTATAGTCGGCAATTCCACCTTTGCTAACTCTGATAATCCGCTTGGCTGGTATTCCACGTTGTTCCAGTTCTGCGGTAATAAAACCTGCTCTCGATATACTCAAAGAATCATTGATACTTGATGTTCCTGTAGAACTGTCAGCAGCACCAGTTACCCTCACGGATAAACTGTATTTCTTAGCTACACGAGCCAGTTCGTCAAGATTAAGCCTCTGTGAGGTATCCGTCAGATGTGTCGTATTGAGAGCAAAAAAGAAATAGATGGGTGTACCGATGCACTCTCCATCAGCGTATGAAAGAACCGTGGAATCCATAGCGAGGGTGTCCTGATGGGCGGACTGCACATTTCGGGAAGCCGTGTAATTATATGATGGCTTTCCATTCTCTGTCTGAAGAATAGTCGTGTCAAGAGGTGACGACCCGTCCCAATAGCTATGCTTCAATCTTGCACGAAGCGAGTTCAAACCGCTATAATTATTTATAGGATATCTGCATCCGGTTATATCGTCGTTGTCAAAGATATGGCTATATGTATCGAGTAGTCCTTCGATTTCCAGAATTTTCTTTAATTCCACGAGCGTTCGCTTATCTTGATTGTGACGTCCCACATAACGCCTGTTCTCCTCCGAAAGGAAGTTGCCATAATCGACAAGCAGTTCGTTCCGATGGATGTATGGTGCCGTATCCACTGCGCGCTTCCAGCCGACCTTACCGAGATGAAAGGTGAATCCGGCAGTCAGCGAAAGCATGTGATCGCCCAGACGGTTTGGATAGCCATATCCGTCGAAATCTTGGAATGTAGTTGTGTTAGAGAGTTCCAGCATAGCACTAACCCGTTTGGAAATACGGTATTGTGTTAGTATGCCGTAAGAAAGCGCAAAGGGATTGTTCCCGTTGGTGGCGTTATGTAGCAGACCGACACCCATAAAGGGTGCAAGCCTCCAACGTACCTGTTCCTGTCGGGCATATCTGCGTCCAAGGAGATTCCACAGGAGATCTGCATGGATATAATGGTAGTCCTGCGTAGATAATTGTGCATCCTTAAACTGCAAGCCACTATAATTTACCCTTGCGCCGACCAAAGGAGTAAACCATTTGCCGACGGCGAGGCTGTACGAAGGTTTCACTCGTCCAAAAAGGTCTTCACAACCGAGAGGTGTACCAAGAAAAACTGTCGCACCTCCGGATATGCTAACAAACCAGTTGCCGGTTCGAGATGCCGGAAGTAGCACCCCGTTGAGATAGACGGGCTGCATCGGTTGAAGCAATTCCGCTACTTCATAATGAATAGTGTGTCGTACAGTGTCCTTCTGTACGGGTTGTACACTTGCTTGTGCCTGCAACGTGCAGAGCAAAGCGAAGATGAAAATAATTTGTTTCGTCATATTCCAATGATTTCATTAGTTATACTTTTAATCTGGTGTAAAGCGTATGCCATTTACCGTTTAGATTTCTTGCCGATAGTCGAGCGCATCATGCGGCTCGCCATCCTCATACAGCGAAGTGCCCATGCTCGATTGTCCTCGTCCTCGTCGCGTCCCCATTTGAGGTCACTCCCTCCGCCTCCACCACCATGTGATTCGGCAAATGTAGTGGCATCATCTACCATTCCGAGAAATAGCATTGTCGCACAGTGCATGATTTCCGTACCCCGCTCGGCGATAGACTGTACCAGTGAACCGTCAAAGAGCTGCCGTTCTGAAACATTCATTTGTGCCGATGCGTTACGATACTCGCTGATTACACTCTCCAGTAGGACGTCTTTAAACAAGCTATCCACTTTGGAGTGTACATCACGGGAATATTGATAGGCCTCCTCTTTGAGTTCTTCGGTACGTTCTTCAATGGCTCCCATATCCTTTTTCAGTTCGATGAGTTGCCGGTCAGCCGTCTGCAACTTTTCCTGCTTGTCTGCCAGTTGTCTGATGATTCCTTGCAGCTCTTTTTCCAACATTTGTATTTGGATTGCCAATTCTGCCGCATTGCCTTTGTTTTCTTTTAAATTGTACTCGGCTGCCGATAACAAGGTTTCTTTTTCAGTTTTCTGCTTTTCAAGATTGCTAATCATTGTCGTAAGCCCTTTGACTCTGCGTTCTGCCAACCGGATGTCTGATTGAAGTTCACCCAATACCTGTTGATGGAGTTTGATATTATCCTCGATTGTTGTACACTCTTCAGACAACATTCGGCGGTATTCCTCAGTCGTTCTGTGCCGTGCACCCGTTTCGGATATGCTTGTTCCTCTTGACATTCCCCACTTTGTATTGACTTCTGCGAAAAAGTCCGTATGAAGTTGTTTCATTCTTGCACTATATTCAAACTTATCCTTACCGGCGAAGATTTCCTTGTACGCAAAGCGACTATCCTTGATTGGCAGAAGCGTACAGTGGATATGCGGGTTCAATTCATCCAGATGTACAATGAATGCAGCGATGTTCTGCTCACCATATCTGCCACAAACGAATGAATAAACATCCTTGGCCCAGCGTTCAATGTCACGCTTCCGTTCGATGCGGGTATTGTCCGCACCTTTTTCAAAGTCCACCTGTTGCGTACCGAAAGCAAGTTCCTGCATTCGCTGCCGTGAACCGCCGAAGATGATATTTACCACCGTGCGGTATTTTGGTTCGAGCAGCCCCTCATTAGGATCTTTGATTCCACGGTGACTCAATATGTCCGCCATCCGTTTGGGAATGCTACGGCTTGTGTCGATGGGATGTATTTTACCTCCGGGCGCAATCTCGAAGTTCAGCCGTTTACGCGTAGGATCATAATTTCCCTTACTCATAGCGTACTTCTCTGCCTTTTCACTACGGTCACGCAGATGTTCATTACTTTGGGCGGTGGTAATCCCTTTCGACACCTGCACGTCGAGTACCTGTTTTTGATTTGCCATACGTTTTTCATATTGTTTCGGACAATCTACCGTGTCCCAGCTTGCTGCTTGTTCGGACACCCTTCCCACCAACGTCAGGCAGGTGGGGTATTAGGCTCCCCCTTCCCTTTGTTCGTGGCAGGCGGGCAAGCCCGGATGCCTTCTATAACTGGCAGGGGGGCTTCACTGGATACAAAAGTGGATTGTTGCGGTTATACATTCTGTTTTCAACCTCCAATCTGATACGTTGCCTCCTGTGCCTTTGCCGCAAATGCCAGAAAAGGCTTAAAAAGCGTTTTAAGGAACTCCCTGTCATCTTCATCATAATCGGAATTTTCATCCCTATCTACATCAAGAATAAGCCCGGCAATACCTTTCGAAGTTGCAATAAGTCCTGTCCAGTCTCCATACAATTCCAATCGGAAGTAGTCCATAAACTCTGCACTGTCATCGAATCTCGACTTACGCAGTGCCCGTTGTATAGCGGCAAATGTAATGCACTCCAAAGCTACCATACGAATCTTGACAGCTCGTTCATCATCATCCGCTGCCGGATTGATGCGAGTGATACTGTCCGGAGATGGGCAGCTATCGCATATGCCAGCTTCATCCATTGCCCGACGAACAAGTTGCTCACACTTGATTCCGATCTCGTCAAGGGACACTTTGCCGATTATCCAATCGGACAATGCCTCACGTAGCTGTTCTGCAAGGTTCAACTTCTTCTGTCCATTGCAAGACTCCGTGGATTGGCTGGTTTGCACAGTCATGGTAATGATGACGCTTTTGGAAAGCCGGATGCGATTCAACAAGCCGAACTCTTCCATTACATCCAAAAAAGAACGGACAGTAGCCCTATGCCAATGCCATTCCGATGAAAGGTCAGAAACAGTCACGTGGCACTGGTTGGGTTGAAGTTCGTAGCCTTTGTTCCTTAAAAAAGGGGAAACAAAACCTGCCAAAGATTTATCCAATAAATCACAGAAGGCTTCTGTCTTTGTTTTTCGTTCACCGACTTTCTCCTTGAGGTAGTCAAATACTTCTCTGTCTGCCAATATAGGGACAGCTATTTTCTGCTTGGTTTTCATTTTCATTTCATTTTTTAATTATTACTATTGTGCGGATATATCAGTGTTGCCGCTATCCGCATCTTGCGGCAATATCGCGTGATGATGGTCATAATAACTTTCGGCTAATAGTCTGGGGAATTTCATCCATTCAGAGATTATGCCTATGTCCTGAAATTCGGTCATAACCCGAACAGAGGGATAGAACAGGGCAGCCAAAAGAAGATAGGCGGCAGTTACCGCCGTTGTGTACAAGTGTGGAACAAAACTGATGGCCAAAGCCACCAATGAGAGTATGACAAACATACATGGTCGGTCACATAAACCTCTTAACAATCTGTCCGCTCTCCTAAATGAATATATAGTGGCACAGATAGCAGTTGAAAGAAAAACACCGAACTCGCCAACATGTCCGCTGATGTAAACATAGTGGAAGAGCAATAGCAGAATCAATACGACCTGTACATATAGTTTACGAGCCTTTACACTGTGTATCATAGCATCGTAGAACCTTACCATAAAAGAACGGTGGCTTTTGTACAATGCTAATGGCAATACGAAAAGCGTTATACAGAAGATAAGTTGTAGTATATTCCAAATCATAAATAATAGGGTTTCTCGCGTATTTGAATGGGGGATATCATCAACTCTAATTGGACAATATTGTGGGTGGCCAATAGGATGATAACTTCGGCGTCCCTCGGTGAAAGGTATATCGCTGCTTTCTTAATACGTTGCTTGAACGTATGCTCCTGCTTACGGTAGGCTGCCAATGCCTTATCCAGTTTATGTTCCGGAATTGTCCATGTCATGCCTTTGGCGTATGAGCCTTTGTCTTTGTAAGCCCGCAGTACCAACGTGCGGGAAACAATGTAATTGATATATCCGTTTCTTGACAAAGCATACTCCTTATAGAAATTGTCATCAACAACCTCTATCCATGTCCGGTATTCCCTAATCCAATAAACCATTTGTCGGTATAGTGTGTCCCGCATAACATGACCATTAAAGGAAATCCATCAAGAGATCGTCTTTGTTCTTCTTATACTTGAATGTGCCACTTTTGGAATGAAGATCCAAATCAAGGCACAGCTCGCCGTACATCTGCTCAAGAGAATCATAGATGGTGACAAGAATGCTATTTACCTTACCGTCTGCATCTGTCTTGCAATTCATCTTGAACATCTGTCCAAATGCCGGGTTGGAGTATGCACAGGTGCTATGCCCGAATTTGTCAGCGTGCGTGGGGATGTGGTGGTAGAGAGTTATAAGCTCCATATCGTCCTCAAACAGATCCATCACTTCCTCCAAATCGTAAGGGTCGCGTAGCGGGAAGGTCAGTAGAGCGTAGTCACCGTAGAATTGTGCTTCCTCCATTGTCGTCACATCGAGTAGTTGCGGTAGTTGCAGAGGGACAAATGTCATAAAGTCATTGAAAAAATGTCGTAACATATTCATTTTTTATATTGTTAGAGCGTCTGTATGAAAATATCCATAAGCATTCCTGGCAGTTCAGTCAGTTGACCACTTTCCGATTGCAGGATTCGGCTCAAGGTTTTGAACGCCACAGGTGTCTGTGCCGCCATCCTGTCAAGTTGTTTCCGTTCTTTATCGGAAAGCAATGTCATAGAGAATCCGTCCAGTGAAGTATAAGGGTGGATAAGCATCCATATATAAGCATGTGCTTGCGAAGAAGTCTTGATTTTTTTGTTCCGAACATCTTCTATACAAATCTGCATATTTTGTATTTGGCGACGATTGGTGCGCATTGTCAAATAAAGCATAGCCTCCCGATAGGTAATCTCCTTTCTCTCAGCGGCAAAGAATATCTGCGAACAACACTGTTCAGTACCACGTGTGATGTCAGCCATACTCTCACCTTCGAAATCGTGCAAGTGAGAGAGGAACGCACGGAATATAGCATCTTCTTTAGTGATATAAGTAATCAGTTCATTGCGGCTATGTATGCCGTTACGGATAGTTCGAGTCAGTAACATACGGTAAGCCGCAAGGATTTCCTCTTTGTTACCCTTATGAAGCGGAAGATTATCCAGTGAGTTGAAAAACGGGCGGATTTCTCCAGCGGCATGATGCAGTTCCTCATCATTGTTATAAGGTGAGAACTCTCCTTTGAGAGCCAAAAGTTCCTGATAAGTACGCGTCTTTGAGAGGGCTAAGCGTGAGAACTCAGTGCGGATAGAATCATGCAGTCTGATACACTCTTCACGCTGATTGGAATGGGGGTGGCTGAGCGTATCATTCCGGAGATACCTAAAAACAGAGTCTTTTACAGTTTGCCATTGTAGGATATGCTTGGTCAATACTTGAAATGAGGAATCTTTCTGACGTCGTATATTGTATAAGTACTCCCTGTATATTCCGGCAGGATCGTTCGTAGCTTCAGACAATGATTTGCCATTTCTATCGCTGCATGATATCAGGCCCAATATGGCCAATGAAACGATACATCTTCCAGTCAAAAATGATGGAGTCTTGTAGTATGATTTTAAAATTTTCATATTTAACAATTCATATTTAACGATGCAAATCTATATATTATTTTTATTGTAAAAGCTCTTTTATATCGCATTTAGTATAATTTTTGGTATCATATTAATAATATGATTATCAATGAAAACAAGTGCAAGAAAAAAAGCTAAAAAAAGGATTCAGCGAGATTTTTGCCACGATATGATTTTAGATTAAAATGAAAGTGCTATATTTGCACTTGTTATCAAAACAGTGTATATTAAAATGGCAAAAGTTGGCTATATATTCAAGGAAAATAATGACAGTTTTGATGCTGAGAGAGAATGGATGCAGCGATACGGTTGTGTACAAATCGTAGAGGAAACAGTTGAACATGAAACATTGAGACCTATGTGGAAACAGCTTATGGCGAATCTTCAAAGGGGCGATGAAATAGTCATATCCAAATTCAGCAATGCTGCACGCGGTTTAAGAGAACTGGCCGCGTTCATCGAACTATGCCGTATCAAAATTGTACGTGTCATATCCATTCATGACAGAGTTGATACTCGCGGTGAATTATTCCCCGGTACGACAGCAGCCGATGTGTTGTGGATAATAGGGGCATTTCCGGAAGAAATTGCCGCACTACGAAAATATTCCGCTCATGTCGAGAAGTTACGCCAGAATATCAAAGCCCCGGCTATGCCGAAGGTATTACCTAAAGCTGAACGAGATAAGACAATCGTGGATATGTATATCAACGGGCATTCTTTCGATGACATTTGGGCTGCAAGCGGTTTTAGCAGCAAAAGTTCTATTTGGCGCATACTCAATAAATATGGCGTAAAACTTGATCGTGGCCAAACCAGCGGTCCGCGTGTCAAACAGAACCCGAAAGAGGACGGAACAAATGAAGGTGGCTCCTGATAGAATTTTCAGATAATCAGGATCGTATATTTGTTTTTCGGTTATTATTTTGTATTTTTATTATTGTTAAAACTATAAAAGTAAGACTTATGGGAGATATTATAATTGTATTGCTGGTATTCTGGGTTGTCGGCAAGCTCTTGAAGGGCGTGTTTGGCGGTTTCAGTAAAAGCAGCTTCAAAGATGATAAGTAGGCCAGCCAAGGGATGGGATAAATACGGTCAAAAAAGACTGGTTCAAGAGGCGTGAAATTGTAAGAAGGAAGTGGAATGGAATAAATATAAACGGAGCTTCCGGCAACAGGAATCCAGGATATATCGGTTGAGATATACCCTGAATACATGTCGGATATTGTCTGTCCGGAGATGTTTAGGCTTTCCACCTATACCCCTCGTCTGTCAGTTCCAAGTATTCCTCTAATCCCGGTTTTACGAAAAAGACAATTTCAAAGGCTTCGTTACTTCCGTTATCGGGGAATGTCATGTCGGTTTCTCCATTTCGGATAGTCCCTTTGCCCACGTTGGAACCAAGGTCTTCATCCGCATAGGCATATTGAAACTCGACGTCCGGAAATATCTCGGAGAGTGTTTGGATAAGCAGAGGCACACCTTCCCAAGCCGTATCAAACCAAAGCACGTTCGGTTCTTCAAAATTCTGATTAAAGGCATTCCATTTTGTACCCCAGTTGGCAATAGACCATTCATACCAAGTAGGATAACCGTATTTTCCCCAGTTTCTCAGATATGTCATTCCAAGTTGTAATGCTTCTTCCCTGACTTTTTCCTCCTGAATTTCCATCCATTGAATGACTTTCAGGTCGTCCTGTGAATTGAACGGTTTACGTTGCTGTGCTATGATATACTGCATACCAAATTCCCCAGAAGTGGACGCTTCTATCAGTAAGTCCTTTGGCATAGGGATAATGTTGTTGAAGTCAATATAGCAAGGCGTACTGTCTTCATCAGTTTTTCCTTTTAAGAAATCCATCACATTTTGTACTGTTTCTCTGTCTGCGTTTATTTCTAAACGGTTTGTTACATAATTAGGCATGATTTTAATGTTTAAAGAATTGGTTAGTATTAACTTTTATTTCCCATATTGTCGGTTCTTTACTGATTGAACCGTTTTGGGATTTATGGATGCGGTAAACGGATGTCGATACAGCTTCATACAGCAACTTTTCTTGCCAAATTACTCTTGCGCAGGAAGGAAGAATTTTGTAAGAAATACACTTCAAGTAGCAGGATCAAGCGCGATAGCCGACCTTTGCATCTGATAAAACCAAACCGGTGATAGGATGAAGAATAGATGGGAGATAAAATGAAAAATAATTAATATAAAAGAAGAATGCTATTCCTTTTGCAGAAATATAAAAAAGGAATAGAATGATATAATTATAAAAGAGGGGCTATTATTACCCTCTCAATTATAAGAGGGTATGTTCTCAAACTCGCGCCCCTTATTTGTAATACTGTAATACTGTAATACCGCAACACCTCCGTTAAAGGTCATTACGGTATTTTTTTTGAATTATTCTTGTGTTGCTTCCATAGCATTGCTGTATTCTTTGATTTGCTCCATTGTCAGCCATTCGGGTTTTTCGTTTTCTCGGAAGCTGTCGTGAATTTTCGTCATGTATTCAATTTGTGTCTTTTCAGAACCAGCCCACAAACGACGAGAACTTTTGTTTCCAAAGCCAAGATAATATTCACAGTCGGCTTGCAAACGCCCCAATAACATATACCTGAATTTTAAATCGTGCTGTAATACTTCTTCTATTGTCATACTCGTTTTCGTTTTTAATTAAGTTTTTTATTTTCCCTTTTTTCAAGTCTTTCGACTTTGCCGGAAGGGTTGTTTTTCATGTGCGTCCCAAACGACGAAGCAGGAACGCAGTGCAAGGAATCGGAAATGAAATTTTATGAATACCGAAATCTATGATTTAGGAAGATTACGTCAAATTTCATTTCGGATAGCGTAGCGATACTTGGATAGCGTTCGTTCGCCGTAATTTTGCACACGAAAACAAGACCGGGCGAAAGTCTGGATAACGACAGGAAACATCAACATTCATTACATAAGGACTGTAAAAGAGAAGCAGGCAGTTACGCTGCTATAAAAGGGAAACAAGGAAATTAAAAAAGTGGGCACGGAGCAATCTGTAAAAAAGGGGGATGCCACCTGTCTTCGGGCAAAAGAAGATACCATACCGATATGATTTAACCGATACGGTATCTCTTTGGTAGTCATCAGTACCATACTTTCAGAAAACCATTTAAAAACATTCGATATTCGCCTCTTGGAAAATCTGCGGGGCGTGCTGATAAAGCAAAGGAAGATTCAATACCGCCATTGGATATTCCACAAATCCGCTTCTACGCTTGTAACCTGAATAGGTCGCTAAATTATTTGTCTCCAGAAACTCCATTGCATCCGGATAATGATTCACATCAATAAATGTACGGTCTGGCAAATCGAGTGCATCCATGCTCTCCAAATTGACGGATAGCACGATATACTCTGTTTCATCTTCCACACTTTGCAAAGTAAGTGCTAACCAGCCATTGCCATAAAATTGAGGCATGAGATAAAAGCGTTCTCCACGAAACTCGTATTCTTTCCGCGTTAGGGAGCTGTCCGGCTCTACCAAGCGAAAATCATCCTCTCCAGAAACAAATTCTGTTGATGGGTCGCTGACATCCACATACGTTCCATTTACATTGTGACACAAATACTCTGCATTTTCTGAACGAACAATCACAAATTGAATTTCCATACTTTTAAAATTTAGCTATTAAACATCATGTTCTTTTTTTCCCTTTTTTCGGAAGCCTTTAGGCTTCTCCAGTCGGGATTTGATTTTTACGTGCATTCAAGATTGCCTTTAAGGAAAAGCAGGCAAGGAATTTGGACAGAATTTTTACAGTTGCGGTATGGAGCGTATACGACATTTGAGCGATTGAAAATCGGGAAAGCTACTGAAAAATTGTGTTCAAATAGCGTAGCGGTACTTGAATGTTTTTCCGTGGCAATACCTTTGCACAGGAAAAAACAAGTCCTGACTGGTAGCAGCCTGAAACGAAATAATTTCGTTTTATACAAGGGTAAAACGGAGTGATAAAAAAGGGAATGACCACAAAGAGCAGCCGACAAAAGCCGGCTTTCTTTTGTTCCTGTGGGAGGAGCTGGGACATTTAATCCGTTACATCATAATAATAGCTTAGCTCGTCATCTTTCAGATACTCCATTGCATATTGACTGGCTTGTGCCCAAAGGGTATTATACAATGTCGCAATTTCCGGCCTTGTTTCATAATGCTGCCATATCTTATGGTTAAGCACTAAAACCAGTTCCGTGAGATACTTGTAGTTCTCTTTCCACTCCTCAAAAGCACGGCTGAAAGTGTCCTGTATCGCCGAAAGACCAAATCGGTCAGCAATGGAAAAATCATTCCAAAAGGTTGTTTGCAATTCATAACCGTTCTCTAACATAAATTCTCTGAATGTCATAATGCCTCAAATTTTAAGATTAATATTTTATTTATTTCCCTTCGATACTTCCTGTACCGAAAGGTTGATTATTTTTCTGCCCACGGGATTGGCGGCCAGAACGGGCAAGGAGGATGCGGAAAATACACTCTTCGATATTTCGGAGAGGAAGATTTTACAGCAGCAAGTGTCAGCGGTCCTTGACAGGACGGACAGCCGGCAATCGAATTTTGCAGGGAAATAACCAGGCTTGCGGGATAGAAATATAGGGGGTAGCTGGATGGGGCTATAAAGGAGGGCCGGAGTCTAAAAAAGGAAACTGGCACAAGCGGCCACCTACAACAGTTGGGCGGGAACATTCATAAATGTGTAAAAAGGAATAGTTTCCCACCACATTTTATGCAGAATATATACGGCATAAAACACAAGTGCCGTAACAGCCTCTTGAGAAAGCGTTACGGCATTTGTTTAAGTACAGGTTACAGGCTATTTTACCTGAACGAGGTTGTCCTGTAGAGTTTTCCAGCCATACACTGCGGCCACATAGGGGTGGAGGGAACGTGTAACTTGGCGAAAACCATTCTCGTCAATTTCATAGTTGTAGATTTTTGCGGCAATCCGTTCTGCGTCGTCACGATTTTCAGCGACACGGTACAAAACATAATTCGTGCCATCATGGTGCGACATACGGCCTCGTATATCGTAGCCGTCACCGTACCACTCTGCATCATACTGTGTAGATTGTAATATCCCGGCAATGTTGTCACCCAAAATTTGATAGCCTTGTTTGCGTCCGTTCCACAATCCTAAATCTCCAAATGCAATAATGACTCCATTGACATCCTTGTTTAGGTTCTGCCGCTCATCCCCCAATTCATTATACACTTCGTCCGACCACTCTTCATCGCTGACCTTGTAGGCATCATCGTCCAGTTCTTCTCGCTTGAAATTTTGATAATACTCTCTTGCTGTTTCATCCAATAGAGCATCACTTGACCAAATTATTTGTTTCATACATTCTAATTTTTTATTTTCCCTTCCCTTCAGAGGCTTTTACCTCGTCCGGTGGGATTTGATTTTACGTGCAAACCACAAGGCGGAAGAAGAGAACAATGCAAGGAGGAAGCGGAATCCGAAGGATTTCATTTGAACGGCATTGACTGCAAATGAAACGCGCCTTGCAGGTTCACGTCCGACTTAACTTCGCACTGTAAAATTAATGGACGGCGGACGTAACCTCACTTTTGGGAAGAAATATGGTTATAAGAGGGACTGGAAAGCTGCTCAGAGGTATGGAATTGAGAGAGTCTTCTTTTTTCTATTGAAAATCGTAATCTGCCTGTTCATCAAGTGGAGCTAAGTATAACAGTATTACCGGGTGAAGATTTCATTTGGAGCTTGGCATCGCAACAGTCACTTATAAAAGTATGATGCGTATTAATCCGGTCATGAGCAAAACAAAAGCGACCAAAAGATCGCTTTGTTCATGATAAGGCAAGAATTATTTTTTGCCTTTTTTCACGGGCTTTACCGGCTTTTCAGGAACATCCTCCTTTTCGATAGGAGGATAAAACTTGACAGCCACCATAACAACACGATTGTGCTTCACACCGACCTTGTCGGTCCACTCTTCAGGCTTAAAGTAGCCTTCAATGGTGAGCATCGTACCTTTGGTCAGTTGGTCGAATGACCCAGTATTCTCGTTTTTACGCCAAGCCTCAATATTCATAAAGGCTGAAATGCGGTTGGTTTCCTCGGCATTCCTTTCCTGACGGCTTACGGCCAATGGGAAACGTGCGACACTGCTGTTGGTGAACTCTCGGATTTCAGCGTCTTTACCTAAGAATCCGGTTACTGTGAAATTGTTTTCAATCTTTTTCATGTTGAATTGCTTTTAGAAGTTATTAAATCAATTTTTACACTGCCTAAAAAGTAGATGTCGTTTAAGGGATGCACCAAGGATAGCGCGTCAATACGCTTTATTTTTAGCCACAGGTAAAATCGAAGGCTCGATAAAGGAAGATTGAAGCGGCTACGCCATTGGTCAAGACAACCATGTCGTTCCCGTCGGCATACTATCTTTGCAGAGGAAAAATGATGATTGCTTCGATAAAAAGCGATTATGGAAAATGGGAAACAAGTAAACCGGTAATGATAAGGAAAAAGAGCAAATCCAAATGTCGGCACAAAGGCGAAACATCCGTCCGAAAGTCAGTGAAGAATAGCAAAGCCAAAGCGAGACATGCCTGGCTTGAATTGAGACTGTAACAAACAGAATACCATCCAATCAGAAAAAAGGCCACTGCATAAGGAATGTGTCAGCCAAGAGTGGACAGAAGCGTAGGTAGCCCATCCTTGGAGGATAGTGATATCCGCATCGAAAAAAAATGGAACTGGAAGGAAAAACGGCAGGAAGAACCAGACTTTTCACAAAGTGGTTTCCAATTCGCTTTGTGCGAATGGCTGGTTTCTACAAAAGGGAGTGGCGCAGCCAAAAGAAAAAGTTATAAAAGGAAAATGGAAGTAAGGCTGAAATGGGTGATTCCATTCCAGCCAGTCGATGATATTTGTCCAAGGTGTCATTGAAATTCAACCATCATAATACGATGCTCGAATATTTTGGTTTTGTCGCTGGGACGTCGCTGGCAAACCCAAAGGTGTCGTGCACCGTAACCGTATGTGAAATATTCATCAAGTGGAGTTTTTTTCTCCAACTGTCTCATGCTTTCACGCAATTCCGCCTCATTGCCAGAAAAAAGAATCGTGTTAATGATTCGGAAATAAAGTTCAGTTACCTCGTCACAATAGGGGCAAAAGCTGTGTTCAATTGTTACTTTCATGCTTCTTTTGATTTTTATTGTACTTCGATTATATCTTCAATTCGACCATATAGGACAGAACGTAGTGCGGTTTTGTCAATGGCATAATATTCGGCAATATGTCCGTGTTGTTTCACGAAATACCGTTTGAGAACATCGGAGAAGTCAAAACGGTAGCCCATTAAAGCGATACCTCTTTTGAAATGGTAGCACTCTTTCACATTGCGGGTGAGCCAGTTCTTTTCTTCCCGACTCAACTTGTCGCCATTATCAAGACGTTCCCGTAATTTGTAAACCTTGCTATCTTTCAGTTTTTCCAATTCGGGCACATCCCATTGGACGAATTTCATTGCTATCTGTGTCATGGTTTCTATGTTGTAAAATTGTAAAAATTACTTCATCACAGTATTTAATACTCTCTCTTTGCCACAGATGAAACGAACAGTGATTTTGTTGTCGAAATCACCGACAATCGTTCCATCCGTGTGTCTCTTATAGAATAAGCAAAGTGTAGGATAGAGCATAATTTTACTTTATCTTCTTCTACTCATTCAGTTACTAATTTGACCTTCCATTCTCCCTGAGAGAATATTCTAAAGCTCACGTACTCGTCTTCAAATTCATAGGTTAGAATCTTGATATAGACTTTATCTTTGTCCTCCAACGATTCTACCAATTTTTTGATTTCTTCTTCTGGATACACCCAACGAGAGGAAAATTCTGCATCTACACTATCACCATATCGATTGGTAAATTCGCTGAAAGTGTCATCCAAGAAAGCCTCTATTTTGTCGAGGTCTGTTTTATTTTCCGTTCTTGCGTGGAAAATGTTGGTTGCATAATTTGCCATAAATACCAAGTTTTAAGTTTGTTACTTTCCCTCCTATAGCATTTCACTTACTTTCGGGCTTGATTGAAATTATGTCGCTTCAACAGGTGGCATGGCTATGTATGCAGGGTTTCACTACAAAATACGACCTCTGCGAAGCGGAGCGTGGAGATTTTGTAGTGAACCTTCAGGTTACAACCTTGCATACAATAAAGACATGGCAAATACCTTTGCGACACAATTCCCATCGGGCAGACCGAAAGTTGATATGCGAGCATGTGGGAGTTTGCTCGGTACGGATGTGTGTAAAAGGTGGCTATGAAGTAAAAGAGTATCGCAGCGAAAAGAGAAAAGAGGCAAGAGCTTATCTTCTCTTTTGGCTGTATGGGTAGAATGGGAAAATCACAAAAAGTAACATGAAAATCCAGTTTGGTTTAGTTTGTTAGCCTTATATATGCTAAACTAAATTAAACTAAATATAGGCAGGCATTTTTGGCTGCCTGTACAAAAAAGATTATCTTTGCTACAAGCAATACAACTTCAAGAGATAATAATTTGTATTCTCTTTATGAGCTGCAAATAATTTGTTAGTTAAAGTTAGGAGCAAATTCTTCGAATGATGAGAGCAGATAAAATTGCTCGGAATGCACTCTGAAAGCAAACAAACGAAAAGAAAGAAACAGAGTGCAAATAGAAAAATGAGAAATCACTTTAATTCCTATTTTTGTTCCTTATTTGTTTCTTCATTAAAACCACCTTTCTTATAACATATTGATTATAAAATATTTAAGTATGTATTTTTAAGATGGTTAAGAATATTACAAAATAAGTGACTTTCACCTCTTCCTCCAAACAAAGTGGAGATGAAGCTTCATAAATAGTTCTCGAAATGATATAAATTGAGTGTGAATCGAATACAGGAAATGAAAAAGAGAGTATGTTTCATTATCCACATGTCGTAATCCATTTATTACGTTTCCGAAACTGTTTTCTACGTTTCACGCATTTGCTTATTGCGGTACAGTTCCGTAATTCTTTCCTTTGCGCCAAAAAAGAGAAGAAAGAATGAAAAGAATTATTGGAGTTATACTTTTAGCATGTACAATGTGCCTGTCTTCGTGCAAGAACAGGGAAGTGAAAAAAACACTGCCATTGTGCCGGGTGATGACTGTTGCCGCAAAGGCGGTGGAAATAAACGAGTCTTATTCAGCTTCCATACAAGGGCGGCAGGATATTGACATCTACCCACAAATATCGGGTACGATAACAGAGCTTCGTGTGTATGAAGGGAAAACGGTTCGGAAAGGTGAAGTAATGTTCGTCATAGATCAAGTGCCTTACCGTGCAGCATGGCGCAAAACAATGGCTGATGTACATGCAGCTGAAGCACAGGTGGAGACGGCTCGTCTGGAATATCGCAGCAAACAACAGCTTTTTGCGGAAAAAGTCGTTTCAGAATACGATCTGTCCACTGCGAAGAATGCCCTTGCCATTGCCGAAGCGACATTGGAACAGGCAAAGGCTTTGGAAGAGGATGCACGGAACAGCCTGTCTTATACGGAGGTAAAAAGTCCGTCGAATGGAGTTGTCGGCACACTACCTTACCGGGAGGGCGCATTGGTCAGCGCTTCGATGGCTATTCCGTTAACTTCCGTTTCCGACAATTCAGAGATGTATGTCTATTTTTCAATAACCGAGAAGCGGGTTCATTCCTTACTCCGACAATACGGATCCCATGATGAAGTAATCCGCCAAATGCCTCCGGTCAGATTACAACTGAATGACGGTAGTCTGTATGATGGACAAGGACACGTAGAGAGCATTAGCGGCATTATCAACCGGAAGACCGGTACGGTATCCGTCCGTAGTATTTTTGATAATACCAACCGTACATTATTAAGTGGGGGAATCGGTAATGTCATTATTCCGCATCGTGAAGATTCTGTCATTGTCATTCCGCAGACGGCTACCACCGAATTGCAGAATAAGATTCTGGCATATAAGGTAGCTGAAGACGGTTGTGTTCACTCTTGTGAACTGACTGTGGAAAAACTCAATGATGGCAAAGATTATATTGTCAGATCCGGTCTTGCCGTAGGTGACGTAATTGTAACCGAAGGAACGGGACTTCTGCGGGACGGTATTCAGATAGATATAAGAAAAGATGAACCCTCCAAATAATAAAAAACTATGAACCTAAGATTTTTTATAGACCGCCCAGTTTTTTCTGGCGTCATATCTGTCGTGATCGTACTAATGGGATTCATCGCCTTATCTAATCTGCCTGTGGAACAGTATCCTGATATTGCACCGCCTACTATTCAAGTATTTGCCAACTATCCGGGAGCCAACGCCGAAACGGTACAGAAATCGGTTGTAGTTCCTCTGGAGGAGTCCATCAACGGGGTGGAAGATATGACTTATATCACCTCCACGGCCTCTAATAACGGTGATGCCATGATAAATGTTTATTTCAAGCAGGGAAGTAATGCTGATATGGCGGCGGTAAACGTACAGAACCGTGTATCCACTGCCTTGAGTTTGCTTCCTGCCGAAGTGACAAAAGTCGGTGTTACCACCATGAAGCAACAGAATGCCGAACTGAAAACATTCTCGCTCTTTGACCCTACCGGGAAATATGATTTGCAGTTCCTGAACAATTACATGAAGATAAACGTGGAACCGCGCATCAAGCGTATCGGGGGTGTGGGTAATATGATGCTGTTCGGTTCCAATTACAGTATGCGTATCTGGATGAAACCCGATAAGATGGCGCAATACGGTCTTATCCCTTCGGACATCACCGCTATGCTGGAACGGCAGAACATTGAAGCTGCTACGGGAGCCTTTGGGGAAAATCATGATAACGCTTATCAGTACACAATGAAATACCGAGGCCGATATTCCACTCCGGAAGAGTTCGGTGAACTTGTCGTTCGTTCCCTCCCTAGCGGTGAGGTTCTCCGACTCAATGAAGTGGCAGATGTAGAGTTGGGCGATGAAGCCTACAACTATTCGACTGAGATGAATGGCCATCCGGCTGCCATGGCAATGATTTACCAAAAGGCCGGCTCCAATGCTTCGGAAACTATCAATGAAATAGATGCCGTACTGGACGAGCTCGGCAAGGATTTACCTAAAGGACTGGAATTCGTAACTCTGAACGACACGAACATTTTTCTGAAAGCATCCATCAAGGTTGTATTGAAAACATTGTTGGAAGCTATCTTACTGGTAGTGCTGGTGGTATATGTGTTTTTGCATGACATTCGTTCCACCCTTATTCCGACGATAGGCATTGTGGTATCCATTGTTGGCACATTTGCTTTTATGGCAGTGGTTGGATTTTCTGTCAATTTAATCACGCTCTTTGCACTGGTTCTTGCTATTGGTACGGTAGTGGATGATGCCATTATCGTGGTCGAAGCGGTACAAGCACGTTTCGATATAGGTTATCGTTCTTCCTATATGGCCACCAACGATGCTATGCGGAGTGTCGCATCGGCTATCCTGACCTCTACGCTGATATTCATGGCCGTGTTTATTCCCGTTTCCATGATGGGAGGTACATCCGGAGAATTCTACAAGCAATTCGGCATCACGATGGCCGTAGCTGTGGGTATTTCAGCGATCAATGCATTTACCCTTTCACCTGCCTTGTGCGCTTTGCTGCTTCATCCTTACAAGGATGAGCAAGGGAATACGAAGAACAATTTTGCCGCTCGTTTCCGTACAGCGTTCAATGCGGCTTTCGATGCGATAACTTCCCGATATATGCGCTCTGTTCTGTTCCTTGTCAAGCGTAAATGGCTGATGTGGGGAACGCTGGCGGTGTCGATGATATTGCTTGTCTTTTTGGTGCGTACCACCAAAACCGGACTTGTTCCCGATGAGGACACAGGTTCGGTAATGATTAGTATGAATGCCAAGCCCGGAACTTCTATGGCTGAAAACCGGCGTATCATGCAAGAAGTAAACCGGAACATAAACCGGATATCCGGCATTGACTATAACGCCAACATCGTGGGATATTCCTTCAGTGGCGCAGGTTCATCTATGGGAATGTCATTTCTTTCTCTTAAACACTGGGACGAGAGAAAGGGAAAAGGACAATCGGCAAGGGAAATCATAGACAGTATCTATGCTTTCGCTCCCGGTGTACCGGATATGCAACTTTTTGCCGTGACTCCTCCAATGATACCGGGCTACGGGATGGGAAGCGGTTTCGAACTTTATCTGCAAGACAAGGTTTCAGGCGATCTGAACAAGTTCAAGGAAGTGGCGGACAACTTCGTAGCAGCTCTCAATGAACGTCCGGAGATAGAGATGGCATATTCTTCTTTTGAAACGAACTACCCGCAATATTGGGTTGATATAGATGCTGCCAAATGCGAACAAGCAGGTATTTCCACTATCGAGATTCTGGAAACTCTTTCCGGTTATTACGGAGGAGGTTATGTGTCGAACTTTAATCGTTTCTCCAAATTGTACCGTGTGCAGATACAAGCAGATCCGACATACCGGGTTACTCCTGAATCCTTGAACCATATTTACGTTCGAACGGGTGAGGGAATGGCGCCTCTCGCACAATTCGTACAGCTTACCAAAACCTATGGGCCACAGGACATGTCACGATTCAACCTTTATAATTCCATTTCTGTCAATGGAACACCTGCATCCGGATACAGTTCGGGGGACGCATTGAAAGCGGTACAGGAAACAGCAGAAAAGCTGCTTCCGGCTAATTATGCGTACGAGTTTGGAGGTATTTCCCGCGAGGAAAGTCAGACGACTAATAATGTGGCTATTATCTTTGCCATCTGTATGGTGTTGATATATTTGATATTGTGTGCGCTTTACGAGAGTTTGCTCATTCCTTTCTCGATCATTTTGTCCGTTCCGTGCGGATTCTTAGGAAGCTTCCTGTTTGCTCAGATTTTAGGTCTGGAAAATAATATCTATATGCAGACCGGACTCATCATGCTGATAGGATTGCTCGCCAAAACCGCCATTTTGCAGACTGAATATGCAGTACAACGCCGAAAAGCGGGCATGTCGCTCTTACAAGCTGCTTATGTGGCGGCAAAAGACCGTTTACGTCCGATTTTGATGACGGTCATGGCTATGATATTTGGATTGCTGCCTCTGATGATGGCACATGGTGTGGGTGCAAACGGTTGCCGTTCTCTGGCTTCCGGTGTAGTGGGAGGTATGTTGATAGGAACATTGGCACTGCTGCTATTTGTTCCCGTCCTTTTCATTGTCTTTCAGTATTTACAAGAAAAAATCAGACCTGCACAGACTTCATGTAAAGATGCGGATTGGGCGATACAAACGGAATTGGAGAACCTTAAGATAAAAGAATGAAGATGAAATTTGCATATTATACATTCATATTGTTATGGGCAGTTTGTCTGATGACGGGATGCTCCATATATAAACCTTATTCCCGTCCTGAAGTTCAGACCGAAGGATTATACCGAGACTTGGAGGAAACAAGAGACACTGCTTCAATAGCTACTCTCGGCTGGCGGAATTTATTCTCGGACAAAAATTTGCAAGCCTTGATTGAGAAAGGGTTGGAACGAAATACGAATTTGCGTGTAGCCCATATACGGGTGAAAGCTGCAGAAGCGGTGTTAATGAATGCACGACTTTCTTATCTGCCATCGGTAGTACTGACTCCGGATGGCAGTATCAGTGGTACAGAGGGAGCGAAAGCGATAAAGACATATAATCTTGCCGCTTCCGCAAGCTGGGAAATAGATTTGTTTGGAAAAGTAACCAATGCCAAACGAGAGGCGCTTGCCGCTCTCGAAGGAAGTCGGGCTTACAGGCAGGCGGTAGAGACACAGCTTATAGCCACAATCGCCAATAGTTATTATATGTTGCTGATGCTCGACCGCCAACTCATCATCAGTGAACAGACGTTGATTACTTGGAAAGAGACAGAACACTCTATCGAGGCGTTGAAACGGGCTGGAAAATCCAACGATGCAGCGGTACTTCAGGCCAAAGCGAACCGTTTGGCATTGGAAGCGTCTGTGGTGTCCATACGGAAAAGTATACGTGAAACAGAGAACGTACTTTCAGCATTACTGGCCGATACATCACATGACATCATGCGGGGAGCACTGCAAAAGCAACAGTTTCCCGACACACTTTCTGCCGGACTTCCCATACAGCTGCTTGCCAACCGTCCTGATGTGAGACAAGCGGAATGGAATCTGGCACAAGCATATTATGCTACCAATGCCGCCCGTTCCGCTTTTTATCCGAGCCTTACTCTTTCCGGCTCTACCGGATGGACGAACAATGTCGGCGGTGTTGTAGTCAATCCCGGAAGTTGGTTGTTCAGTGCGGTAGGCTCGCTTATGCAACCTCTGTTCAATAAGGGAACGAATATAGCTAACCTGCGTCAGGCAAAAGCTCGCCAGGAAGAAGCTCTTCTTCTATTCCAGCAATCCCTGTTAGATGCTGGAAAAGAAGTAAACAATGCTTTGACACGTTGGCAATCTGCCCGCATTCGGATAGATTATGTCAATCAACAAATCATGACCTTGCAAGAAGCCGTGCGCAAAACCGAATTACTGATGCAACATACTTCCATTAATTATCTTGAAGTATTGACTGCACGTCAGAGACTACTGGAAGCGGAATTAACGCAGGCTCAAGATAAATTTGAGGAAATACAAGGAGTAATTGATTTATACCATGCTGTGGGAGGAAGATAGCCACATAAAAAAGTACATGAAGTTACAACATAAGATATTTTTCAGCTATTGGAAGTTGATATTGGATAATGCGGATAGGAAACACCTATCCGCATTACTTATAAATCCCGATTGCTGATTTTGCAAATTACAAGAAAATGCTACTTAGCATAGAGGTATTTTACCTTCTTTTCATCAAAAAACGCCTTTTCAGCCATTCACGTACCGGTTCGTCATACAGTTTAAGGCAAGCATATGCGATAGCAATGGATAAAATGAAGATGGAAACTGCAAGCAAAACATGCATGCCTAAAGGTGCGTCCGGATGATTTCGTGCCCAGGCTATCTGCATATAAATCAGCGGAAAATGTGTGATATAAAGAGGGTAGGAGATCTCTCCGAGAAATTGGCAGATGGCTACGGAACGTTTTCCCGTCACATTGCTGCCTGCTCCCATTGCTACTATTAAAGGGAACATAATAAGTACACAAAAAGCTTCGTAAGCACCATTCATCCACATGGCTTCCGTACCGCCGATGCGGGGCATAACTAAAATGGCAACTATCAGCAATGAGCACCAGTAAAATCCTCTTTTTATCTTTATCAGTTTGTTGACGCGCGAAAGCAGTAGCCCCACGAAGAAAGGATAAAGCAGTCGGGATATACCGATGTAGAGTTGATCGGGAGTAAGGCTCCATCCGCCGATAAAGGTATATGCAGCCGCTTCTCTTGTGACCAACAGACCAAAAGTATCTATATTGAATGCTATGTCGATGGTCAGCAACGCTGCCAGGGCGACAAAGATTCCCAAAGCGATTTTAGAGAAATGGCGGATAAACAAAGCATAAAGGATGTTTGCTATATACTCCCACATGAGCGACCAGGTAGGGCCGTTCAGGGAGTTTACTTCCCACCAGCCCCGTATGTCCCATGAAACTGGTGTGGGAATCATCAGACAACCCAACAGAACCATCAGGAGGACTTTCCACCAAGGTGTTTCCATAATCAGAGGGAAAGCGGAACAGTCGCCCAGATAGAAAAAGACAGCTCCTATTAACGTGCCCATAATCACCATAGGATGCAGACGTACCAAGCGTCGCTTAAAGAAATCTTTTATGGACATCCTGTCCCAGCGGTCATCATAGGCATATCCTATTACAAAACCGGAAAGAACAAAAAAGAAATCCACAGCCAGATAACCATGATTCAAAATCTGATGGACAGGGCCCGCAGAATAAGTTTCAAACAAGTGGTAAGCTACCACAATCATTGCGGCAACGCCGCGAAGCCCGTCCAGTATTTCATAGCGCGGCTTCGATGCCAAATAAGTTGTTGTATTCATTATTTTGATATTAAATTCATTTTCACACTAAAAAATAACCTGCCATATTTTCGCAAACCTGGCAGGACCTAAGTTATCCAGATATCTGATATTATCAGTTTTATATCGCGTGCAAAGTTATCCCTCAATTAGTTTACACATTTATCTTATCGTTTATTAGAATTGTCTTATATTTGCATATTTCCCTATATAAGGAAGAAAATAATAGAAAATATTAAATTATAGTATAATGCCCCAATCAGAAAGACGTTCTTTTACTTTCGAGAATGTTCATCTTGCGCCCGATGAACAAATAGGTTTACATCAGCAATCTACCTGGGAGCTTTCGTATGTGATCGTAGGTTCCGGCATGAGGTTGATAGGCGACATGACGGAACCTTTTCTTGGCGGAGAGGTAGTTATGATACCGCCGGAAATTCCACATTGCTGGTATTTTGAGGGCGATGATACGGATGCGCAGGGCAGGATTGCGAACATTACCGTGACGTTTGACAATGATTTCCTCGATAGGTGTTCCGGTACTTTTCCGGAACTGTGCGGACATATAGATAAGTTGAAGAAGAAGTATGATGCGGTGAAATTCGATAAGGAAAAGTCGGAGGCAATCATTGACCTTATGGAAGAGATGTGTAATCAAAGTGAAGCTGAAAAAGTTGCGTCCATGATAAAGCTCATCCTGATAATGGCAGATAGCGGCAGTGAGCACGTGGTAGGTAAATATCAGAGGATTGACAAAGAAACGAAGCGTATGAATCAGATCCAGACATACGTTATCTGCAATGCAAAGCGGAACATTACGCTCGATGATGTGGCACGGTATGTAGGTATGAACCGGGCTTCTTTCTGTATATTCTTCAAGAAAGCTACCGGAAAGACTTTTGTCACTTATCTGAACGAGTATCGTATAGGTTTAGCCTGCCAGCTTTTGAAGCAGAAGAGGATGACGGTTTCAGAAATTTGCTATAATGTTGGTTTTAACAATGTACCATATTTCAACCGGACTTTTAAGCGTCATAAAGGCGTCTCCCCCTGTGAATACAAACAAGGTGGCAAAGCTGATGCTAACGAAAAAAAGGAAAGTGATATTTAATACCTATTTTATATAGTTTTCTTTTTCCATATAATAAAGACCCTCGCCACGATCACCATTCTCCAAGTCGGTCAGTTCTAATTTGAATACACGATAAGGGAGGTCATTCTGCAAATGCTTAGGGAGATCTACCGTCAGCAGGTAGGCGCTTCCATATTCGTCGGCATCGTAGTATTCTTTTATTTCCTGCTTCATCAGAATGGGAACTTCTTCGCCATCTATCCAGACAACAACTTTCAGTTGATCGATTGGTGGAGCCCATTGATCCACTTTGGCTTCTTTACTTTGAGCTTGCTGTTTCTTATTGCTAAGATCTTCATTGCGCACAATAGAAGCCGGTTCGGAGGTCTTCATCCATTCGTAAAAGCGTGTCAGACTCATGGGGCGGACATATATCTGATAAGCAGGCATAGCGCCGGGGATGCGGAAAGCACGTATTCCATAAGCTTCCATACGATGATATCGTATGTTTAACGTAGTGTCGCGATCGGCAATAAAATCCCATGCCCAAAACTCTAAACGGTGTTCCGCTTCGGGGAGTCCATGTTTGAGGGCTGTGTGTGCATAAGTAGGATAGTAGATAGCATATACACTTTGATATTTTCCTTTAGGTACCCTGGCAGTGTAGTAGCCATCTTTATTAGTGATACCTTCTGATACAGGATTGAATCGGGGAGTGTACCAACATACAGAACAACTATCTATCGGTTGCCCGTTGAAATCCGTCACCCGTCCACTAATAGTTACTGAATCTTGTTGCTGTGCGTATCCGACAGTACCAAATAAAAAGGACAACGGAATGCAGAAAAAAAGTCTGATTATCTGTGTCATAGTAGTATATATTTTGGCGAAGATATGGAATTAATTTGAAAAAAATGAATAAGATTCTATTTAATATTGGTTGATTATCAGAATTGTTCTCTTATTTCCCGTGATTTGAAGAGAATTTGGAGCACTGTGAATACTAGTATAATAGGGAAATCTCCCTAAATAATAGGGAAAAAGATAATATTATATGTTTTTCTCCACTTATATTTGTAGCAACATAAAAACTAAAAACAATATATACAATGAAAACAATAAAACTGACATTAGCACTACTGGCATTTGCAATCTGTATGGGTAGTTGTGCCATGATTTTAGGGATTGACAGTAATACCCTGATGAAAATTCAGAAAGGGATGACTAAAGAGGAGATCACATCCATATTGGGACAGCCGATGCACCGTAGCTTCGATCACGAAGTGGAAGGATGGAGATATGAGAAAAGTATTTCCGGAGCTCCCGGTATAACGATCATCGACCTTGGATTTGTGGATGGAAAAGTGACTTATATGGATTCTTACGAGAAGTATACCAATCCTCCTGTAGCAGTTTATCCGTCTGTGGAAATTGGTGGAGAAGCCCCTTCCCGTCCGCATGTTAGTGGTGGAAGAGGGATGAACGAAAGGGATTTCCTATCTCTTTACAACAAAGTGAAGAGCAAACCTTTCAAAGACGATCAACTGGATTTGCTGGAAGCCGGAATCGGTAACAGGGGATTAAGTTGCAAACAGTGTGTGCGGATGATGTCGATATACCGGTTTGATGATGACAAACTGGAAGTCCTGAAAATTTTAGCTCCGAATATCTCCGACCGGGAGAATTATGACGAGATAATCAATGCACTCGATTTTATCTCCAGTGAAGAGAAAGCAAGAAGTATTTTGGGAATAAAGAAGTAAAACGAAAAGGCGGTAAATTCATGCGAGGAAATACCGCCTTTTACTTTATATGAAGTTATCTGTTATTTATCCTTTTCGACAGATACAGTCCGCCAGATGATCGTTGACGAATCCCGCAGCCTGCAAGTGGGCGTAGCAGATGGTAGATCCGAAGAACTTGAATCCTCGTTTTTTCATATCCTTGCTCATGGCATCAGATTCGGGAGATGATACCGGAATCTCACTCAAGGATTGAAAGGTATTGATAATCGGCTTTCTGCCGGGAAAGAACGACAGTGTATATTCATAGAAGCTACCGAACTCCTTTTGTATGGCAAGGAATAACCTTGCATTTGTAATGGTCGATTTGATTTTCAGACGGTTCTTTACAATGCCATCAAAGTGCATCAGCCGTTCTACATCTTCATCGGTCATTTGTGCTACCTGTCCGGCATCGAAACCACAAAAGGCTTTGCGATATCCCTCACGTTTTTTGAGGATCGTTATCCAACTTAATCCGGCCTGGGCACTCTCCAGCACAAGAAACTCGAACAGCGTCTTGTCGTCGGTCACTAAATTTCCCCACTCTTGATCATGGTATTTCACATACAGTTCGTCAGTTCCGCACCAACCACAGCGTCCGTTTACAAAATCTTGCATAATTATAGTACTTATAATGAATGTACAAATATACTTGATTCACAACGGTGTGCCAAATTTCAATAAGCTATTTTACGGTAGAAATCATCTTCCACGTTTCCCGGATTTTCTTATTTCAGATTCTCGTTGAAGAATGCCGCCAATTTATCGAATGGAATGGCATTTTTTCCTCCACCGTCGTAAAGGTCGGTGTGTGAGGCACCTGGAATGATAAGAAGTTCCTTATTGTCACGATAGTTGGTGTAAGAGGTCATATCGCGGTAGGCGTCTTCACTGAAATAGCGGGAATGTGCTTTTTCACCATGCATAATCAGTACGGCAGAGCGGATTTCTTTGCTATAAGCAAGAATGGGCTGATTCAGGAATGACATTGGGCCGGTAACTGTCCATCCATCATTGGAATTGCCCGAACGCTTGTGATATCCGCGCTGTGTCTTATAATAATCGTAATAATCCTTCACAAACTGAGGTGCATCGGCTGGCAACGGATCGACCACGCCACCGCCTTGTTCATAATAGCCTTGGGCGTACTCTTTGGTACGCTGTGCATTAAGTTGCTTGCGTTTCTCGTAACGGGCGTTTTCATTGTTGTCGGCATCAAAATAGCCATTTGCATTTACGCGGTTCATGTTGTACATTGTAGAGGCAACAGTAGCCTTGATGCGTGTGTCGATAGCAGCTGCATTAAGTGCCAGACCACCCCATCCGCAAATGCCGATAATACCGATACGTTCCGGGTCAACATTTGGCTGGGTGGAGAGAAAATCGACAGCAGCCTGAAAATCTTCCGTATTGATATCCGGTGAAGCAACCCTGCGAGGTTCGCCACCACTCTCACCTGTAAATGAGGGATCGAAGGCGATAGTAAGGAAACCTTGTTCAGCCATTGTTTGCGCATATAATCCGCTGGACTGCTCCTTTACGGCACCGAAAGGACCGCTTACTGCAATGGCTGCCAATGCGCCTTTCGCATCTTTCGGTTCATAGAGATCTGCTGCCAATGTAATTCCATAGCGGTTGACAAACGTCACTTTACGGTGATTCACTTTGTTGGACTGTGGGAAAGTCTTGTCCCATTCCTGCGTGAGAACTAACTCCTGTGCTTTAATATTACTACCTTTCATTTCTTTTTGATTTTGTGCCTGAACACTAACAACTGTCAGCATCAGAGGCATGATTAGCATTATTACTTTTTTCATTGTTTTTTGTCTTTTGATTCAACAATGCAAAGTTAACGCAAAAGCCCCGCAGCGGATTTGCTGCGAGGCTCAAAGAATCTTTCTCAGAAGCTCAATTTACTATATCAATCGCAACTCACGGAAATTTATTGGGAGATAGCGGTGGGAGAGACGCCGAATTGCTTTTTAAAAGCCGTAGCAAAGTGGGATGGATTCTTGAATCCTACTTCCAGATAAACGTCCTGTACTTTCCGTGTGCCGGTTTTCATTTTCTCGTAGGCCGCTTCGAGGCGTTTGTGAATCAGCCATTTTTGTGGAGTAAGGGTGCTAATCTTCTTGAAATCCCGTTTGAATGTAGCCAGACTGCGTCCCGTAAACGTGGCTAAATCTTCCATACTGAAATCGTACATGTAATTTTGTTCCATGAATTCCAGGATGTCAATTTTCCAGGGTTCGTTGAAATCAAAGAGTGTGGGATAAAAGCGTTCGTCAATATGTAGCAACGCCAGCAGTCCCTCTTGCAATTTCAGATTCATGAAATCGTCCTGTGCCTGGAGCTTCTGGTTGAAGTAAGGAGTCATCGAAGTGAACAAACTATCAATTTCCATGCTGATAGGCAATTTAATCACGCTTGAACGGACTTTGGGCACATTGTCCAGCGCTTTATCCGAAGGAATTCGTTGAAACATCTCGCGCAAGAAACGCCGTGTAAACATCAGAAAAATACCGCAATACTGCTCGCCATCGAATGGTTTCTTAGTCAGCGTAACCCGGTGGTCGCGCCGGATAAACACACACTCGCCTTTCTGTACATGGGTGATTTTGTTCCCGTCATCAATGAGCATTTCGCCTGAATAAACATAGTTCATGGCGTGCTCGCGGGATTGATGTACACAATGATTTTCGTCATTGAAGAAACAACTGAAAAATATATCCGCATGTCTGAATATCATCTCATCTCCATCGGTCGGGGCATTTATTTTATAATCCATAAGAATACTTTTTAAGCGCTTTCTGCAAAAATAGCATAAAGTGGAGAATTATTCTTTTGAAATCTATTTTTTCTTTCTGATTGCGTCTCATTTCGCAAGCCTTCTTCTTAACCGGTGTTTTATTCTCGCTTTTTATCACTATCTTTGTCACTGAGCATACTCTGTATGCTGATTCTGAATGTTCCGCAATATGGGTAAGTCATTCCTCTGAACTATTTCTCGTTTATCAATTCAAAGTTTAACGGATTACAGCAATTATGGATACTCAAAAAATGAAAGTACAAAAATTAGTACCAACGGAATACGATGGTAAATGGGGCTTTATAGATGCAGCAACAGGCGAAGAAGTCGTGCCGTTTATCTATGACTATGCCCATGCTTTTTCTGTAGGATTGGCATTAGTCAGGCAGAATGGTTGGTGGGGTTATGTGGATAAAACGGGGAAGGAAGTGATTCCATGTATATATAATCCTGCATGGTCTTTTACCAAAACAGGGCTGGCAGCAGTATGTATGGAGGGTAAATGCGGCTTTATAGATCAGACAGGGAAAGAGATTATTCCTTTTATATATGATGACGCCCGCTATTTTAATAAAGATGGTAAAGCAAAGGTGAAGCTGAACGGCGAAACTTTCTTTATAGATGTGAAAGGGAATCGGGTTGAATAAACATGAAAATGACTTCAATAAGCTTATGTTCGATAAGGATGGAATTGTATTAAAGCCTTTGCTTGACGAAGATATACCGTTGTTTGACAGGTGGTTGAGTAAAGATTATATCTATAAGTGGCTGTGCCCGGATGGGGAAGAACAAAGAGAGGCCTGGCTGGATGAGGTAAACAACAGAAATGGTAAGTATGGCTTCATAAGACATTTTATTGTTTACTACAAAGATAAGAAGATTGGGTATTGTCTTTTTGCTGATTGTTTTTTCTTGAAGGACTTGGAGGAAGAAGGGCACGACTTTGAGAGTTTGTATGGAGACATCCCCGAAAAGAACCATACTTACGAGATCGGATATTTGATTGGTGAAGAAGAGTATCTGAATAGAGGCATCGGTAAAATGATTATCCGGAAGTTGGAAGAAAAGATCATTGAATTGGGAGGACGTGAAATAGCAGCAGACCCTTCGGAAGAAAACGCAGCTTCAATAAAGGTATTGCTAAGTAATGGGTTTAAGAAGAAAAGTGATGGGGATTACAGAAAAATAGTGCATACCCAGTAAATGTGTTGCTCATCAAATCAGGAGTGAAAAAAGGATGTAGAAACGAGAACTTATTTATTTATCTTTTTCAGGATATTCCGTATGGTAGTTTTAACGCCCGTGGAATAATATTCGGTATCTGCATTCTCTAATATGAGTTGCAGCTCTTTCAAAAGTTCCGGCTCAGACTTGCAAAGCTGGTAAGCCATTCTGATAGACAACGCCTGCACACCGATACTTTCTTGTGGGGCTAACATATGATCCAGGCAATAATTTAGCAAATCGACAGAGACAGGATCAGATGCAGGTACATTATATAATATAGACAGCAACAACCGTTTGGAACCATCATGTTTGCAGACTAATAATCGCTGAATAATATCATCCAGCAATGGAACAAACCAACCGGGATGCTTCTCACTCACTTTCTCACATGCCCATATAGCCCGCCATGAAACGACAATTTTATCGTCGGAAATCAACCGATATATATCTTTAAGGTATTCCGGATGCAGGCATATTTCCTGCACCAGTTTATCTATTGATAGTTTGCAAAGAGGCATTGCAAGGATGTTTCTGTATTCGTCGATTTTCTCCATATCATGCATGTTTTTGCAAAGATAATGCAAGTTGAATGTAGAACTTTCATACTTACATGAAAAAGTTTTGTTGAGATGCTGTTTATCTTCCTATTCTGAATGCGGATAGTACGATTACAAAATAAAGGGCTGTCTTTTTAATCAAAGACAGCCCTTACAAATATATTGTATTTAAGGATTATGCAATACCGTGAGCAGATACCTCCGGTGCAATCTTCTTGATCAGACCTTGCAGTACAGCACCTGGTCCACATTCTGTGAAGTCGGTAGCACCATCAGCAACCATATTCTTAACAGTCTGTGTCCAGCGTACAGAAGCTGTCAGCTGAGCTACGAGATTCTTCTTGATCTCTTCCGGATCAGTGTGAGGCAATGCATCTACATTCTGATAAACCGGACATTTGGGAGCGTGTATTTCAGTAGCGTTGATAGCTGCTTCCAATTCAACTTTTGCAGGATTCATCAGCGGAGAGTGGAAAGCGCCGCCTACCTTCAATGGCAAAGCACGTTTTGCTCCGGCAGCTTTCATCAGTTCGCATGCCTTATTGATGCCTTCGATAGAACCGGAAATTACGATCTGTCCCGGGCAGTTATAGTTGGCTGCAACGCAAACTTCGCCTTCAGCGGTTACTTGCTCGCAGATTTCTTCTACTTTTTCATCGGAGAGGGCAATGATAGCCGCCATTGTAGAGGGCTGTGCTTCGCAAGCTTTCTGCATAGCCATGGCACGGGCATAAACCAGTTTCAATCCATCTTCGAAGCTCAATGCACCGGCAGCAACCAGAGCAGAGAATTCTCCCAATGAGTGACCGGCAGTCATCTCAGGTTTAAAATCATCACCCATACAAAGTGCGGAGATAACGGAGTGGAGGAATACAGCAGGTTGAGTTACCTTCGTTTGGCGCAGGTCTTCGTCCGTACCGTTGAACATAATATCCGTAATGCGATATCCCAAGATATCATTGGCTTTTTCAAACAATTCTTTTGCTAAAGCGGAGTTTTCATACAAGTCTTTTCCCATTCCTACGAATTGGGCACCTTGACCCGGAAATACAAATGCTTTCATACTGTTCTTGTTTTAGTAGTTAATTAAAAAAAGTGGTGCAAAGGTATAGCTTTTTCTGATATTGACCGCACAAACGAAGGATTTTTGTGCAATAAGCTATTTTAACTCCCTCCGTTCGGAGAAGGGAGTTTATTGGGAAGCAGAGGGATAGATGAGAAAAAAATCTTTTTATAGCACTTCAACTAAAATACAATAAGAGGTACTTGTCTTTTTAATCTTCCGGTATACTAAAATCCTTAAAAATAAAGCACTTCACTCTTATTGTACTTCCTACAATTACCTGATTCTTCCGTTTATCAACAATACATATTGTACTTTCAACGATAAGACCATATTTTGATATTGTAAAATGTACGATATCTATCGTATTGAAAAATAGTGCTTTATAACATAATAGAAATTCAGTTTTCTGCGCTTGTATATTCAAAAAACCTGTTTATATTTGCAGCGCTTAAACATGGATATTATGCAAAACATGGAACATAAAACCCCATTAGCGAACAATCATATATCAGTAGACTGTGTAGTGATTGGCTTTGACGGAGAACAATTAAAAGTTCTGTTGATAAAACGTGTAGGTGAGGAGCAAGGTGAAATTTTTCACGATATGAAGCTTCCCGGAAGTCTGATCTATATGGATGAAGATTTGGACGAAGCTGCCCAGCGTGTGTTGAACGAACTGACAGGATTGAAGAACGTCAATCTGATGCAATTCAAGGCATTCGGTTCTAAGAATAGGACAAAGGACCCGAAAGACATTCATTGGCTGGAACGCGCCATGCAATCGAAGGTGGAGCGTATCGTTACAATTGCTTACCTGTCATTGGTGAAGATAGATCGGGCACTGAGTCGGAATCTGGCTGATTTCGAAGCATATTGGGTGGCACTGCAAGATATTAAGGCATTGGCTTTCGACCATAATCTGATTATTAAAGAAGCATTGGTATATATCCGCCAGTACGTGGAGATTAATCCGTCAGCCTTGTTCGATCTGCTTCCCCGTAAGTTTACGGCATCACAACTGCGTACTTTATATGAATTGATATATAGCAAGCCTATTGATGTGCGGAACTTCCACAAGAAAATAGCGATGATGGAATACGTTGTTCCATTGGAGGAAAAACAACAGGGAGTTGCCCACCGTGCCGCACGCTATTATCGATTCGATAAGAAGATATATAATAAGGTAAGAAGATAAGTATTAATAAAATAATTCATAAATCAAAACTCATAATTAATACCATGTATTTATTAGGCTATGACATTGGAAGCTCGTCCGTAAAAGCGAGCCTGGTAAACGCCGAAACCGGCAAATGTGTATCTTCTGCTTTCTTTCCGAAGACAGAGGCGGCAATCATTGCAGTTAAACCGGGTTGGGCGGAACAAAATCCCGAAAGCTGGTGGGAAAATCTAAAACTTGCCACACAGGCTGTTATGAATGAATCGGGTGCAAACGCAGGTGAAATCAAGGCAATCGGTATCTCTTATCAGATGCATGGATTGGTATGTGTGGACAAAGACCAGAATGTGTTGCGTCCTTCCATTATCTGGTGTGACTCGCGTGCTGTGCCTTACGGACAGAAAGCATTCGAAACACTGGGAGAAGAGAAATGTCTCTCACATCTGTTGAACTCTCCGGGTAACTTCACTGCCTCTAAACTGGCATGGATAAAGGAAAACGAACCGGCCATCTACGAACGGATTTATAAGATTATGTTGCCGGGTGATTACATCGCCATGAAGTTGAGCGGTGAAATCTGTACCACTGTTTCCGGACTTTCGGAAGGTATGTTCTGGGATTTCAAGAACAATCGTGTAGCCGACTTCTTGATGGATTATTATGGTTTCGATAACTCTCTGATTGCGGACATCAAACCCACATTCTCCGAACAAGGACGTGTGAATGCTGCCGCAGCAAAAGAATTGGGATTAAAGGAAGGTACACCGATCACATATCGTGCAGGTGATCAACCGAATAACGCTCTTTCACTGAATGTATTCAATCCGGGAGAAATCGCCTCTACAGCAGGCACTTCGGGCGTTGTATATGGTGTGAACGGTGAAGTGAACTATGATCCGAAATCACGCGTAAATACATTCGCTCACGTAAACCACACGGACGAACAAACCCGTCTGGGGGTATTGCTTTGCATCAATGGTACGGGTATTCTTAATTCTTGGGTGAAACGTACGATTGCTCCCGAAGGCATCTCTTACAATGAAATGAATGTACTGGCATCACAAGCTCCTATCGGTAGTGCAGGTATCAGTATTCTGCCCTTCGGTAACGGTGCGGAACGTATGCTCGAAAACAAAGAGATCAACTGCTCTATCCGTGGCTTGAACTTCAATCTGCATGGTAAACAACACATTGTGCGTGCAGCTCAGGAAGGCATTGTATTCTCATTCAAGTATGGTATAGATATTATGGAAGGTATGGGCATCCCTGTACAGAAAATCCATGCAGGCCATGCAAATATGTTCCTTAGCTCCATCTTCCGCGATACGCTGGCAGGTGTGACGGGAGCTGTAATCGAACTGTACGATACGGATGGTTCGGTAGGTGCAGCCAAGGGAGCAGGTATCGGTGCAGGTATCTATAAAGATAATAACGAAGCATTCGCAACGCTGGAAAAACTGGATGTTATCGAGCCTAATCAGGCTAAGCGCCAGGAATATGCAGATGCTTATGCACGCTGGAAACATCGTTTGGAAAAATCAATGGCAAAATAATGCTAACTTAACTCTCCTCTGAAAACGAGGGGAATTAAAATAGTACAGTTAATAATCAAAACATAATTAACCCTTTAAAAATTCAATTAAAATTATGGCAACAAAAGAGTATTTTCCCGGAATAGGAAAGATTAAATTCGAAGGTAAAGAGAGTATGAACCCGATGGCATATCGTTACTACGATGCTGAGAAGGTAATCATGGGTAAGAAGATGAAAGATTGGTTGAAGTTTGCTATGGCTTGGTGGCACACTCTCTGCGCAGAAGGTGGTGACCAATTCGGTGGCGGAACGAAACAATTCCCTTGGAATGGTGACTCTGACGCTTTGCAAGCAGCTAAAAATAAATTGGATGCAGGTTTCGAATTCATGCAGAAGATGGGTATCGAATACTATTGCTTCCACGATGTAGACCTGATTTCTGAAGGTGCAAGCATCGAAGAATATGAAGCTAATCTGAAAGCTATCGTAGCTTATGCAAAAGAAAAACAGGCTGAAACTGGTATCAAGTTGTTGTGGGGTACTGCTAACGTATTTGGTCATGCACGTTATATGAACGGTGCCGCTACCAATCCTGATTTCGACGTTGTAGCACGCGCTGCTGTTCAGATCAAGAACGCTATTGACGCTACTATCGAACTGGGTGGTTCAAACTATGTGTTCTGGGGCGGTCGCGAAGGTTACATGTCTTTGCTGAACACTGACCAGAAACGTGAAAAAGAACACCTTGCAAAGATGTTGACTATCGCTCGTGACTATGCACGTGCTCGTGGCTTCAAAGGTACTTTCCTGATTGAACCGAAACCGATGGAACCGACAAAACATCAGTATGACGTAGATACTGAAACAGTGATCGGCTTCCTGAAAGCTCACGGTCTGGATAAGGATTTCAAAGTAAACATTGAGGTTAACCACGCAACTTTAGCCGGCCATACTTTCGAACACGAATTGGCTGTAGCTGTTGACAACGGCATGTTGGGTTCTATCGATGCTAACCGTGGTGACTATCAGAACGGTTGGGATACTGACCAATTCCCTATCGATAACTACGAATTGACTCAGGCTATGATGCAGATCATCCGCAACGGTGGTTTGGGCAATGGCGGTACTAACTTCGACGCCAAGACTCGTCGTAACTCTACCGATCTGGAAGATATCTTCATCGCTCACATTGCAGGTATGGATGCTATGGCACGTGCTCTGGAAAGTGCAGCTAAATTACTGGAAGAATCTCCTTACAAGAAGATGTTGGCTGACCGTTACGCATCATTCGACGGTGGCAAGGGTAAGGAATTCGAAGAAGGCAAATTGTCTTTGGAAGATGTTGTAGCTTATGCGAAAGCTAACGGCGAACCGAAACAAACCAGCGGTAAGCAGGAATTGTATGAAGCAATCGTGAATATGTATTGCTAATATAATAAGGTGGTAGGGTGAGGGCACTCTACCACCTTATCTCTTTATCACTTTTTACTCATTTATCAACCTAATCTTTTTTATCATGAATGATGCTAACAATGGTAGTAAACTCTACCTGTATTCTATTACAACCGTTGCCATTCTGGGAGGCCTGCTGTTCGGTTACGATACGGCGGTAATCTCGGGTGCGGAGAAGGGCTTGGAAGCTTTCTTCCTGATGGCTACGGATTTCCAATATGACAAGGTGATGCACGGTATCACTTCTTCCAGTGCACTTATCGGCTGTGTGATCGGTGGTGCTCTTTCCGGTTTCTTCGCTTCCCGCTTGGGACGACGCAACTCTCTGAGACTGGCATCCGTGCTGTTCTTCCTGTCTGCATTGGGTTCTTACTATCCCGAATTTTTATTCTTCAACTACGGTGAGCCAAACATGGAATTGCTCATCGCATTCAATTTGTATCGCGTATTGGGCGGTATCGGTGTAGGTCTTGCCTCTGCCGTATGTCCGATGTACATCGCAGAAATTGCACCCTCTAATATTCGTGGAACGCTGGTATCTTGTAACCAGTTTGCCATTATCTTCGGTATGTTGGTGGTTTACTTCGTCAACTTCCTGATTATGGGCGACCACACAAATCCTATTATCGATAAAAGCGCTGAAGGCATATTGTCAGTGAACGCCGCTTCGGATATGTGGAGCGTGCAAACCGGCTGGCGTTATATGTTCGGCTCGGAAGCATTCCCGGCTGCATTATTTGGTTTCCTTCTTTTCTTCGTACCGAAGACCCCGCGTTATCTGGTGCTGGTACATCAGGACGAAAAGGCATACTCTATCCTGGAGAAGGTGAATGGTGCAAACAAAGCAAAAGAAATTCTGGCAGAAATCAAGGCTACTTCCAAGGAAAAGACAGAGAAACTGTTCTCTTATGGTGTGGCAGTTATCGTTATCGGTATTTTGCTTTCCGTATTCCAGCAAGCCATCGGTATCAATGCCGTACTCTACTATGCTCCGCGCATTTTTGAAAACGCAGGTGCTGAAGGTGGTGGTATGATGCAAACTGTTATCATGGGTATTGTAAACATTGTATTTACGCTTGTAGCTATCTTTACTGTAGACCGTTTCGGACGCAAGCCGTTGCTGATTATCGGTTCTATCGGTATGGCAGTAGGTGCATTTGCAGTGGCAATGTGCGACAGCATGGGTATCAAGGGTATCGTTCCGGTACTTTCCGTAATTGTATACGCAGCATTCTTCATGATGTCATGGGGACCGATTTGCTGGGTATTGATTTCAGAAATCTTCCCGAATACCATCCGTGGCAAAGCCGTAGCTATTGCAGTAGCTTTCCAATGGATTTTCAACTATATCATATCCTCTACATTCCCGGCACTGTACGACTTCAGTCCGATGTTCGCATACAGTTTGTATGGCATCATCTGTGTTGCAGCTGCCTTCTTCGTTTGGCGTTGGGTACCCGAAACGAAGGGTAAGACTCTGGAAGATATGAGTAAACTCTGGAGAAAAAACAAATAAAATTCTCTCTCCTTTAAGATCTTATAAATGCAAAAAGGTGCAACCGAAACGACCGGTTGCACCTTTTCTTTTTTTGATAAATATACGTTCTGAAGCTTTAATTGAATACGTATCGCAGACCGATCTGAAGCTTCCAACATTCGCTGTAATTCAGGTTTCGGGTGAAGCTTCCGGTAGGATAATTACCGTCACTGTCTTTGTACATAGAGAAAATAGGAGTGTTGCTCTCATCCTTACCTTTATAGGTCAGAATTCGTCCACCATTAGCGCCGGACATGTTTTTCGTTACACCCCATTTGCTGTTCAGCAAGTTACCTATATTCAGGATATCCAGGCTGAGTTGCAGCGTATTCTTAGTTTTGCCAATCTTCACGAAGAAGTCACGACTCCAACGGAAATCAAAGCGGTGTACCCAGGGAGCACGTGCCGAATAAGCTTCGGCATATTCGCCTTTATGCTTCTTCAGATAAGGGTCTTGATTCACAAACTTCCAGAAAGCATCTGCATCTTCGGCACTCGTGAACTTGATTTCATCTTTAGTCTTCGGGATATAAATAAGATCATTGGTTACACCATCGCCATTCATATCATTAGAGTACATAAAACTATAACCACTGGATGAATATCCGCTATAAAAGAGACTGAAGTTTGAAGATGTCTTCTTATTCAAATGTACGCGCCAGTTAATGGAAGCAACTACACGGTTGGGAGTGACATATTGCGAACGCATGAGTCCCGAGCTGTTCGGTCCGTTGATGGATGGAACGTTTGTCCAGGCAGAGTTAGCGTCCGAACCAGGCATACCACTGATTTCCTTTGACTCGGTATGAGTATAGGCTGCCATAATGTTCACATTCTTGGCGGGTTCTGCCATTACGGTGATGTTGCCTGTCCATCCCCAACCTTTGGAAGTGTTGGTCAATACGTTTGCATTACTGATATTCGTGTGTTGCAGGAAGTTTTCAGGATAAATGTAACGATCATCCGGTCCGTTAAAACGTGACCATGTATCTTTATCCGGAGCCTGTACGTTGTAGTTGTATTGGCGCACCGCATTGATATCTTTAGAGAACATTCCTTCCAGTGTAACCGTCAGCGGGAAAGATACAGGCAGCTGGTAATCCAAAGCTAATGAGGTTTTCCAGACTTGCGGCATCTTGAAGTCCGGATCTATACCCACTACGGAGCTTGGCAACACACCTTCTTCCGGACTGATAAAGGTAGGAAGCCCCAATGTGGAAATCATCTGGTTTACGTCTGTTATCATATTACCTTTCAGTAATTCCAGGCGGGGATCGCGACTGGTTACAACACCATCCTTATATCTGGTTGTAATACTTACCAGATTTTGAATCATACCCGAGTTGGTAGGCATATTTGTAAAGAATACCAGAGGAATACGTCCGGTGAAGAATCCTGATCCACCACGCACTTTTAAAGTCTTATCATTGAACACATCCCAGGTGAAACCCACACGCGGAGAAAATTGCAGTTTGCTATCGGGCCATGCCCCCGTATCAATATGTATACCGTTGAAGTCCAGATCGTAGATAGCCTGATTGCGCATAATATCATTCAGGAAACTGAGATTATCCATACGTATACCGGCGGTCAATTTAAAGTTATCGCGTATGTTCCATTCATCTTGCAGATAAACACCCAACTGGCCGAATTTCACGTCCGCAGAAGGTTTTGTATTACCATTGTACCCGTAAGCCAAGGCAAATGACTCAGGTGCAGCTCCATTCTTGAAATCCTCGAAGCTGGAATAGCGATAATATCCGGTTCCGTTACGCATATACGAGTTCCCGGCTTTCTGACGTTCGTAGCTGATACCTGCCGTCAGTTTATGAGCTCCCAGATAATAGGTGAAGTTATCCACAATAGTCATAACCGTATTCTTCACCAGGTTGTTATAGGTAAACAACTCGTAACCGGCAGTCATGTAAGGCTCTAATATCTGATTACCGTTTTCGTAGTATCCGGCCATAATATCAATGAAAGGGAAGGGGCTGGAGTTTGTACCGCGTTCATCCTTCATGTCACTGTATGTAAACAACAGTTGATTGGAAATATTGGAAGAGAAACGGCTGTTCAATTCGGCAGTAGCCGAGTTTACAATGTTCTGCAACGAATAACAAGAGTTTGCATAGGACATGGAATATGCCGAAACACGGTTGTATGCCAAACGATACCCGGTATTTCCCGAACTACCATTGGGTGCTTCCCAGGTTTTGTTATTGGTAAAGTTATAGCGTACACTCAACTTATTTCCCTGATTGATATTCCAGTCAATACGTCCCAGCAACTTCAGGTTGGTGACATCGGCAGGGAAATCTGTGAACGAACCGGTATTGTATCCGTATTTACCTTTCAGAATCTGGGAGAATTCCGCCAGATCAGCTTCCGTAGTTCGTGAAATCGTAGAGTTATTCGGAGTTTCTCCTTCTTTTGCCGCACGCCATGTAATCACTTGCTGCGGACTCTTCTCATACTCTACATTTGCAAAGAAGAACAGCTTGTCTTTAATGATAGGACCACCAAATGTAGCACCGTAAACAGTCTTGGACTCTTCGGCACGCGCACCGAAATCAGTATCGCCAATTTTGTTACCGCGCATCACTTCATTGTTGAAGTACATATAAGCGCTACCTCTATAAGCGTTTGTACCCGATTTCGTAATAGCATTGATGCCTGCACCGATAAAGTTTGCCTGACGCACGTCGTATGGGGCAATCACAACCTGTACTTCATCAATGGCATCCAGTGAAATCGGATTTCCACCGCCTGGCAAACCAGACGACAGACCGAAGTTGTTATTCAGGTTCGCACCGTCTACCGTGAACGTATTGGAGCGTCCGTCACGGCCTCCAAAACTGTTTCCTGACGCATATGGAGAGATGCGGGTAAAGTCGCTGATACTGCGGTTAATGCTGGGCAATGTGGTGAGTTGTTCAGAAGAAATATTGGTAGTAGCTCCCGTCTTTTCAGCACTGAACTTTGACTTACTGGCTGTAATAGTGATTTCTCCCAATAATTCCGAAGCTTCGTGCAGGGTTACATTCAATGAATAAGTTTCACCCAGTTGCAACTGGATACCTGTATAGATTGCCGTCTGATAACCGATGTAAGATACCGTCACCTTGTAAGGACCACCGGAGCGCATACCTTGCAGACTGAAACGTCCGTCTACATTGGTAACAGTACCGTAACTGGTTCCGGAAGGTTCGTGTACGGCTACAACCGTAGCGCCGATGACAGATTCTTCGTCAGCCATCACTTTACCACTCATTCCGGCAGTAGTTACCTGTGCCTTGAGCATTCCTGTAAGGGAAAGCAAAAGCACAAACAGGAATAACATCTTTTTAGCCATGATTTAAAAAAATTAAATAAGAAATAAACTGAAAGTTGTAGAAAACGATGCAAAAGTATAAAAAAAGCAAAATACTCTTATCCCTAAAGTGTTAAATCCTCATTTCTTTTTTATTGCAAAATCAGTCTCTTACAAAAATATGCATTCCGGGAGACAATGTATAAGTTTAAACCGTACCTTTGCAGTGGATTTAACTTTTGGTATAAAAAAGAGACATTATGGACTCATTGAAAATCAACAAAGTACAGTTGCGTAATTTACAGATAGAAGACTACGAGCAACTGGCGCAATCATTCACCCGTGTATATACGGATGGCAGCGATGTGTTTTGGACACACAAACAAATTGAAAAACTCATCCGAATTTTCCCCGAAGGACAGATTGTAACCGTGGTAGACGAAAAGATTGTCGGCTGCGCACTTTCCATCATTGTGAATTACGATGATGTGAAGAACGATCATACTTATGCACAGGTGACGGGTAAAGAAACCTTCAATACCCATAATCCTAAAGGCAATATATTATATGGTATTGAAGTCTTTATTCATCCCCAATACCGTGGACTTCGCCTGGCACGCCGTATGTACGAATACCGCAAGGAGCTTTGCGAAACTCTGAATCTGAAAGCTATTATGTTCGGTGGGCGTATTCCCAACTATTATAAATACTCGGATCAACTCCGCCCGAAAGAGTATATAGATAAGGTAAAGCAGAAAGAAATTTTCGACCCCGTATTGACCTTTCAGCTTTCCAATGATTTCCACGTACGCAAGGTGATGCGCAATTACCTGCCTAATGATGAAGAGTCCAAGCATTATGCTTGTCTGTTGCAATGGGATAACATTTACTATCAGGAACCTACGGAAGAATATATTGCACCGAAAACCACCGTGCGCGTAGGATTGGTGCAGTGGCAGATGCGTAGTTATCAAACGCTGGATGACCTGTTTGAACAGGTAGAATTCTTTGTGGATGCCGTATCCGATTATAAGAGTGACTTCATCCTTTTCCCCGAATACTTCAATGCCCCGCTGATGGCAAAATTCAATAATGAAGGGGAGTCACAGGCCATTCGCGGACTGGCGGCTTATACTGAGGAGATTAGAGAACGATTTGTAAAGTTGGCTATCAGTTACAATATCAATATCATTACGGGTAGCATGCCGCTTATTAAAGAAGATGGACTTTTGTATAATGTCGGTTTCCTTTGTCGTCGCGATGGTAGTTTTGAGATGTATGAGAAGTTGCACGTCACACCCGATGAAATAAAAAGCTGGGGATTAAGTGGCGGAAAGGCTTTACAGACATTCGATACGGACTGTGCTAAGATCGGTGTGCTGATTTGCTATGATGTGGAATTTCCGGAATTATCCCGTATTATGGCAGACCAGGGCATGCAGATTTTATTCGTTCCTTTCCTGACGGATACGCAAAATGCTTACTCACGTGTAAAGGTATGCGCCCATGCCCGTGCCATCGAAAATGAATGTTTCGTTGTCATTGCCGGTAGTGTAGGTAATCTTCCGCGCGTGCACAATATGGATATTCAGTATGCACAATCAGGTGTATTTACTCCCTGCGACTTTGCATTTCCGACAGATGGCAAGCGTGCAGAAGCCACACCGAATACAGAAATGATATTGGTATCCGATGTGGATCTGGATTTATTGAATGAATTGCATACTTACGGCAGTGTGCGCAATCTGAAAGACAGGAGGAATGACTTGTATGAGGTAAGGATGAAGAAATAGAACAATCGGATTATTTATTCATTTTATTAAAACGTAGCCTGACAATATGTATTTCCGTATTATTGTACCAATAATAAATTCTACATAGAGGGTGAGATAAGATAGACCTATACTCCTTGTCTTTTCCACGTTTTTCAAGCTGGCCAACAGTGGGCATTAATAAAATCTTGTGTATCGCTTCATCTACATTTTTTGCAAAGGTGGCAGCGAATTGTATTCCCAGATTTGCAGCATACCAATATGCAGTTTTTTGAAATACGGCAAGTGCCCGATTTGTCCAGATTATTTTAAGTTCAGCCATAAATTGAAAGCGGCTTTTACTTCTTCATCAGTAGCAATACCGCTGGCTTCTGACAGTTTTGATTCTTTTTCAAATTCCTCATCAGTATATTGGCAAGGTATAGGTTTGCCTATCAGAAAATTCTCTTTTTCAAGTTCTTCTGCAAATTCCCTGTCAAGATGTGTATATGCAAATTCTTTGGCACGTTGATAACGCTCTTCAAAGCTTTCCTCATCTTTATCAAGCATGCTGCTAATTTTAGACAATAGCACGGCATCGTCCATTTGTTCTATTCTGTCTTTTATGTGATTGCGCAAGGCATTCAGCATCGGACGGCTATAGTAAGTTGAAGCTGGTTCTTTTACTTTTCCCATAACGTAACGTTTTGTACAAAGTTACACTTTAATGACACAGTAACAAAAGAAATAAATCTTTTTATTTCTACTTTATCTCGAACCTTACCAACATCGAATAATTCAGTTTTATCGTACGGAAAGCATCATAAGCTTCTGCCTGTGATGAACTTACATTGCTCTGGGCTGCAAAATACCGGGAATAACCTGCACTTTCCTGCGGTTCGACAATGCGAATGACATCTCCCAGGCGTTTGCCTAATGCTTCCACCAAATATTCAGCTTTCTTTTGTGCGGCTTTCAGTGCCTCTATTTTGCCTTGTTGCCGATAGACCTGCATATCCTTGTTTTTCAGTTCTCCGATACGCATGTAGTTGACACCTTTCGTGTCGATAACCTTTAGAATCTCATCTATCTGACTAAAATCGGTCAATGTAATATCAAACCGTTTAGATACCAGGAATTCAAGTCCACGTTCACGCCAATAGTCGCCTACTTCTTGTGTACGGATGGCGTCTTCCGGAACCCCGATCTTTCGCAAGGCAGCTCTCAAATTTCGCTCTATTCCTACCAATGGCACTTTAGTCCGATAATTCTCCGGTTTAGACTTTCCGTCAAATTCCTCTTCCCAATATTCTTTAATCTCGATAAGATAATGGATCTCATCGGGCACAAGGGTTATTTCCGAAGTTCCGGTAACCTCAATATACTTCGCATTATCACTGTCCTGACTGAATGCAGTGCTGCACACCAATAGAAATACGGCAAATAATAAAAATCTAGTCTTCATAATAGTATGTTCTTTAGAGGATTATGTTTGCAATGATACGAAAAAAGAGAATATTGTGACAATTACATACTCTCATTTTAAGAATTCATACAAGAAATACGATATCCTGAGATAACAGCAGAGTACGCGACCTGAAATACGGGAGAAGTGACTTATGTGAACTAAAAATGAAAAAAACAGAAAGAGGTTGTATCTTTCTGATAAAAATCGTATTTTCGAGCACTAAAAGAAGTAGGAATGGTAAAAAAAGAATTGGATATAGCTTACTTTATTTCATTCTGTATTGAACAGTATAAAGTTCATATTTCAGCTAACGGCAATGAAGTTATGGACTTATTTGACAAATACGGGGTGACAGAGTATTTATCTGACAACTTTGAGATTTTGCATACACAAAGTCGTCAATGGTTGTTAGAGGAAATTGATGACTTTATTCAGCAAAAAAAGGAGGAAATAGGATGAAACTATACCATGGAAGTTTGGAAATAGTGCAAGAACCTCGAATCATTAAGCCTACAAGAACGCTTGATTATGGTACCGGTTTCTATACTACGACCTCATACGGACAAGCAGAGCAGTGGGTGAGGAGACGCATGACAGCTCAAGCAAATGTAGGTTATATCAATGTCTATGAAATGGATAGTGCCAGTATGTCCGAAATGAATATTTTGTGGTTTGATGAACCTACAGAAGAATGGGTAGATTTTGTTATGTCCAATCGTACATTAAGAAATTTTGAACATAATCATGATTTGGTTTACGGACCGGTAGCTAATGACAGGGTTTATGCAGCCTTTGCTCTATATGAAAGCGAACTTTTAGATAAAGAAAGACTTATTAAAGAGTTGAAAACCTATAAACTGGTAGATCAAATGCTATTCCATACAGATAAATCATTGAAATATTTGAAATACATTGAAGTAAAGGAGATAATTTTATGAATAGAGAAATAACTGATAAAAATCTCCATCTTCTATTACCCGGAAAGGTGAGCCTTTTTGCTAAAATTTACGCAGAAGAAAAGGGAGTAACTTTGCTGGATGCCATTCGTATTTTCTACAGGTCAAACACTTATAAGGCCTTAGAAAAAGAAGAAACAAAATTATGGCACTACGGTCCGATAGCTCTCTATGAAGAGTTCGAGGAGAGGAAATAGACTCTATAGTGCCATTTGTATTATCAACAATTTATCCCTTTATATCCCAAATTCCGCAGCTGCGTTCCAGCTCGACGAGTGCCGCATTATAATTAAACAGCGTTTCTATATATTGCGCCTGAACTTCATCATACGTGCGTTGTGCATTCAGTATTTCCAGCAGGGAAACTTCACCCCGGTTATAACTGTATATTTTCCCTTCAAGTACATCCTGCGCCTGTTTCAGAATTCCGCCTTCGTAATGTTTCACTTGAAGTGCCTGCGATTGGAATTGCTGATAAGCTCCCATAACTTCCCGTTGTACCTGCAAGCACATTTGCTCATATTGCAATTCTGCTTGGCGGGCACGAAAACGGGCGGCATTGACCGCACCTCTGTTCAGAGAAGAGAAGCTTAAAGGAATCGCAATCCCCGCACTGACTCCATTGAATGCCGGAGCAGGTGCTTCTTCATTGCGCACACGCTTGTTATGGCTCCATCCTAATGAAAACTCCACATCAGGACGCTTTTCACGCTTAGCCAGAATCAGTTCACGGCGTGCAACCTCCGTATTCTTCAAAGCTGCCAGTAAATCGGAGCGATGTTCTATAGCTCCCTCAATCAATCCGTTCAGCACAAATACCTGTTCCGGCTTTTTCAGTTCTTCCACCGGATGAAACAGCGTATCTGTAACTGTGGTTCCGACAAAGAGGGACAGTTGCATATATGCCTGCTTTAAGTCCGTCTCAGCTTGCAGCACCTCGTTATACATGATATCCGCTTCCAGCCTGCTTTGTATGGATTCCACTTCCATGATCTTGCCGGATGCCAGACGGATACTATCGGATTTCGCCAGGTCGTACATATTGCTCCATGCACTTCTTTTGATGTCACTGAGTTGTTTTTGCTTCATTACTTCCAGATAAGCAATGGTGGCGTCCGCCTGTAAATTCCGGAAATAATCATCCAGTACAATCTCCGCCAATTCATTCTGGCTGCGTGCCAACTTGATGCCGGCTGTACGTCTTCCTAAAGTTACGTTCTGCGAAAGTTCCAGTTCATAGCTTTGCCCCATTTGCAAAGTATGATCTTCATTGTTGGAATAAGTAAAAGAGAGCGACGGATCATCAAATACTTTGGCAGCTATCACATCTGCATGTGCGGCGCTGACATTCATCTTCTCCGCTGCATATTCCAGATTGTCGGCACTTACTTTATGCATATACTGCTTATAAGTAATCGGTTCTACAGTCTGTGCCTGCACTGAACAGGCACAGACGATAAGGGTAAACAACGCAATATTATATCTTTTCATTTTCATCCTTTTTATCTTTCTTTTTTTCCATCATATAATATAAAGTGGGGAGAATATACAGTGTCACCACAGTAGCAAACAGCAATCCGTATACAATAACCGTTGCCAGCGGACGCTGTACATCGGAACCAATTCCCGTACTCAGGGATGCCGGAAGCAAACCCAGCACAGCAACAGTAGCCGTCATCAGAATGGGACGGAAACGATGGCGCACACCGGTAACCACGGCATCGCGCAAGTCGCGCCCCCGTTCGCGCAAATTATTGATATGCGAAATCATAATCACTCCATTCTGAATGGCTACACCAATCAACGCGATGAAACCTACGGCAGAAGATACATTCAGCGTCATTCCCCGTACATTCAGTGCAAGCATACCTCCGAAGAGTGCCAACGGAATGATACACATCAATAAAGCCGCTTGCCGGAATTTGCCGAGGGCGGCAAACAATAGCAGTAACATAATGCCCAATGCCAACGGAACTACCACGCCCAAACGATTGTATGCACGATGCTGGTTTTCAAACTGTCCCGCCCATTTCAGATGAAAATCTTCATGGTTGTATTTCACCTGGTCATCAATCATCCTGTTCGCTTTCTGCAAGAAAGAAGTCAGGTCGATACCACGCAGGTTGACACGGATTGTAAGATGCCGCTTATTCATCTCGCGTGAAATAGTGCTTGCCCCTGTGGTCAGTTTGATTTCCGCAACCTGACTCAATGGTATCTTGGCACCTGTGCCCGAAGTCAGCATCAGGTTTCCGATGCGTTCCGGTGTATTGCGCGTCTCTTCGCTGAAACGGCAGATGACGTCATACGACTTGCTACCTACAAAGATTTGCGAAATAGCCTTGCCGCCAATGGCGAGTTCTATCAGATCGGCCACGTCCGAGACATTCAATCCGTATTGGGCAATACGGTCACGGTCTGCTATAATCTGAAGTTGGGGAAGGGGAGGTTCCTGATCTACGGCAACATCCGTCGCGCCCGGAATCTGCTTGATGACATTGACAACCTTATCGGCAATATGACGCGTTTCCGTGATATCTTCCCCGTATATCTTCAGTGCAAGATCACTGTGCGCACCTGCTATCTGGTCCATCACCATGTCAATAATCGGCTGGGAGAAACCTACCGAATATCCCGGCATGGTCATGAGCGTATCATTCATCGCTTCAATCAGCTTGGCTTTATTGCGTCCTGTAGTCCAGCTATCGTAAGGTTTCAATCCTACACCACACTCGATGTGCGAAAGGGAAAAGGCTTCTGCACCTTCATCGTCACGTCCCACCTGTGTCATTACGTACGAGACTTCCGGAAACTGCCCCAATTTATTTCTTAATTCAGCTCCCATCTCTTTGGAACGCTCGATAGAGATACCCGGAGGCAATTGTACCTGAATCCAGATAGCCCCTTCGTCCAAGGGAGGAAGGAAATCTTTTCCCACCGTGTAGCTCAAAACACCTGCTAAAACCAGGATTCCTGCCAATACTCCCAATACGGCTTTCGGGCAGTCAATTACACGAACCACTTGTGCGTGATACAGCATCTGCAATTTTTCCAACCAACGGTTATGATATACTTTCCGAGGCTTACGGTAAGCCATATATGCCAGTCCCGGAATCAGAAACAATGCTACACACAGAGCGCCTATCAATGCATATCCCACTGTATATGCCATCGGTGTAAACAATTTCTTCTCGATATGTTCGAAGGCAAACAGGGGCAAATAAGCGGTTATAATAATAAGGATAGAGAAGAAGATAGGGCGGGCGACTTCCGTTGTACGCCGTAAGATGGAATCTTCTTCCAATACTTCATCGGGATGCCGTTCACGCTTCTTCAGAATCGTTTCCATCATCACGATAGAGCCGTCTACCAGGATACCGAAGTCAATAGCTCCCAATGAAAGCAGGTTGGCAGGTATATCCGTCACGTGCATCAGGATAAAAGCTATCAGTAGCGATAGGGGAATGGTGACGGCAACGAGCAATGCACCCCGCCAGCTTCCTAAAAAGAGAATCAGTACCAATATCACCAGGATCATACCCATAAACAATGTATGCGAAACTGTGTGTAAGGTCATATCCACCAGGTTCGTGCGATCCATAAAAGGATGGATGTGTGTGCCTTTGGGCAGTACTTCGTTATTCAGTTCGTCAATAGCGGCATGTACTCCTTCGAGCACTTGTGAGGGATTCTGACCGCGCAACATTTGCACAATGCCTTCTACGCCGTCAGAAAAATTACGTTTGCCATCATAAAAGCCCAGTACGCCCTTGCGCTCCAGGCTGCCATATTTCAACTTTCCGATATCATCCAGATACACAGGTACTCCATTATCCGTTTTGATAACGATACGTCCTAAATCTTTCAAATCCTTCACCAGACCGATACCGCGAATCACGTAACTCAGATCACCCCGGCTCAACATACTTCCTCCGGCGTTCACATTGTTCATTTCAACTTTTTCGGTCACGTCAGAAAGGGAAATATCGTACTCTTCCATCTTACGTGGATTCAGTTCGATCTGATACTGGGTAGTGATGCCACCGTAGTTGCTTACATCGGCTACGCCTGTCACTTGCTTCAACCGGGGGATAATCACCCATTTATGCAAATCGGTGATCTCACGCAGGTCCAGATTATCGCTTTCAATGACGTAGCGGAATATCTCTCCGGTAGGCGAGGTCAGGGGATTCAGCCCCGGTACGGCACCATAAGGTAATTCTACATCTACCAGGCGCTCCTGCACACGCTGGCGTGCCCAGTAGTCATCAATTCCGTCATCAAACACCAGTACCACGGTGCTCAGTCCGAAAGTGTTTTTGCTTCGCATCACGTTCAGTCCCGGCAGACCGTTTACGGCCCGTTCAATGGGAATTGTGATTTGCTGTTCTATCTCTTCGGCAGCCAGTCCCGGCACTTGTGTCACAATCTGTACGGTGGTATCCGCAATATCCGGATAAGCATCTATTGCCAGTCTTGTCCATGAATAGTAACCCACCACGGCAATGAAGGCAAACAATACGAACATCAGTCCTCGACGATGTATCGCCAGAAAAATCAACTTCTTCATACTCTGTAAATCCGGTGTTTAGTTGGCGTTCAGCAGATAGAAAGCACCGTCCGAAACATACTTTTCTCCGGATTGCAGGCCGGAAGTAATGACACTCTTGTCACCATCCGTAGCTGAAGTTTCCACTTTCCGTTTCAGGAATTTATTATTGCCCGAAGAGACCAGTACATACGCCTGTTCTTCTTCCTGCAAAATGGCGGAAGTCGGGATCAGAATACTTTCAACAGGCTCGTCAGTCAGTTTCACTGTGGCATACATGGCAGGCTTCATCAGTCGCTCTTTATTATCGCATGCCACTAATACTTCTACCGAACGCGTATCTTCATCCAGCATTTCGTTGATATGGTAGATTGTACCGCTGAAGGTTTGATTTGATTGCGATACCAGGGATATTTCCACCTTTTTCAGTGAAGAGAGCAGGGACATATCCTTTTCTTTCACATTGGCAGCTACCCATACTTCATTCAGATCGGCTACCACGGCCACCGGGTCGGCATCGTCTTTCATGAATTGCCCGATTACAATATTATTCTTCACTATTTCACCGGAAATGGGTGAGCGGACAATCATAGGCTGACCCAGTACTAACTGGTCCGGTTCTATCTGGAATACTTTCAGGGCAGCCAACGCATTTTCATAATCTTTCTTTTTCAATTCATAGTTCACTTCGGCTTCTTCCACTTCTTTTTGCGCACTTACTTTGTGTGCATACAAGTCCTGTTCGCGGCGCAGATTCTTGGAAGCCAGTTCCATTTCCTGCTTTGCCTGGTAGTAGACTTTTCCGGTTTCAAAGAAGTCGGGCGAACTGATTTCAAACAAGGGGCTGCCTTTATCCACTTTTTGTCCCAGACGGATAAAGGAACGCGTCACCCGTCCTGCAAACGGAGAGGCTATTTCTGCATAATGATTGGGGATGGCTTTCACGATGCCCGAAACTGTAAATGTCGTTTCATGCAATTCTTTCTGAACTTCGCTTATTTTCAGTTTCTTGGCGATGGGGGATTCCGAAGATACCACAATAGTATCTCCTGAGACAGAAAATTCCTGGTTTTCCTGTTCTTTTTGCTGACCGGTACAGGCATAGCACATCATGCCGGTCAGGCACAATAAATATATGTATTTCATTTCTTTGTCGTTATGATAAGAACTCGTTTTTCTTCATGTATTTTGGGAATAACAGATTAAGGTTTCGCATATGCTCTGCCTTTCAGGCTACATACGAAACTTAAATAACAAAATCTGTTCTCAGCATACATGACAGGGTGGAGAACGTAAATGGAAAGACCGGGCCGTGCGAACAATCCGGTTTGCTCCATGCAACAGGAAGATGAAACTTAGGAAAAATAAAATAAAGGGAACTATCGGTAACTCATGCGAACTATCCAGGCATAATAAATTGAACCAAGAGACGGTTTCCCACTGTGCCTCCGTGTGCGAATGGTGCATACCCGGAAGGTAGGGGTGGGAGTGAGTTACGAGGAAATGATCGACTACATGTGTATGGACAAAGGCTGTGTTTCCTACGTAGTAATAAACAAATACTACTATCAGTACATACTTTACGATGTTGGAAAGTAACCTTTTCACATGCAATGTTTTTGCTTTGGCGACAAAGGTAGTGAATATTACGTAAACCTATTATTTTTCGTCAAAGAACTTGAGAATACTCTAAATAAAAGAGTTTGATCTGCTCCCGTTTATCAATAATTTCCTCTTTCAGTTTAGGCGTAAATTCCATCTTGTTCTATTCTTTTTAGTAATAAAGTTCTTAATCCCTCCTTATAAAATTGTCAATTTGACCTGTTTCCCTAATCCCTGAAAGATACGGAAAAGAGTAGAAAGCTGCACATCTGCTTTCCCGTTTTCAATGCGGGAAATATAAGTCTTTTTCGTGCCAATTCTTTCGGCGAGTTGCTCCTGGGTTAATCCGGCTTTTAATCTTTCCTCCTTCAAACGTTCTGCAAGGATAAAAGCAACCGCACCTTGTTCGAAGGCATCGCGTTCGGGAGTCCCTTGAGTTCCATACTCAACATCTAAAATTTCATCAAAAGTCCGACAACCTTTTATTGATTTTGTTTTGGGTTTGATTTCGCTCATAATTTATCTCCTTTCTTTGAATTAAAATATTCTTTCATAATTTGGGTAGCCTTTTCAATTTCTTTTGGCGGAGTTTTCTGAGTTTTCTTTTGAAAGCCATTAAAAAGAACAACCAGTTTTCCTTCGTCGAAACAGCAGAATATTCAAAAAATATTGCCTTCCATTTCTATCCGTATCTCAAAAAGTCCCGAAACGGTATCTATGTTTCGAAAGAATCTGGAAGGGATATGCTCTTCCATCCGCACAAGGTTGAGTACATAGTTTATTTTGTTTTTTACGGAAGATATTTGCTTATCGTAAAACTCCGCAAAATAATCTCCATATACAATAATTTTTCTCTTATACTCCATTTCGTGTTTTATTTTTTCTGCAAAGTTAACGAAAAGATTAACCCAAGCAATATATTATTATATATTTAACACTACCAATGCTCTCTTAAAAAAAAGCTCCTTCTGTCTCTTATATATTTCATAATTAAATGATTTCTTTTAGACGAATGAATTAAGCCTATAAGGATGTTTTAAAATTATGACATCTAATACATCTCATTAATAACCGTAAACAGCGTTTTTAAAGAATAACCGGAACGTTTTTTAAGAACGTATCCAACGTTTATTAACAGCACAAAAATGAGCTTTAAGCTCTAACTTGAATATAAATCAACAAAAAAGGTGGCAAATCCTTGTGAGGAAATACCACCTTATTTTCTTTTTTATCTATTATTATTCCAGATACTGAACATCTGAAATAACTATAATCTATTTAATTTGCCGATGAGCGAACCACCTATAGTTATCCAGCATACAGCCTATCTCACATAAAATATCTGTCAAATTAATGCACCATTTAGAGGTTTCTGAAAAAGAAAGACTAACTTTTGCCATTTTACTAAAGGTTTAGGTTTACAATAAAACTCAGTTTAAAGCTCCTACAAAGATACAACATCGTAAAGGCAAAATCAAGTGTTTTGGCTGATACTTTACACTTTACCAGCTATCTTCCGATTTATCTTTCCCGATAAGTGCCATCACCCGTTTTTTATAAAGATCCGCTGCCAGGGCAATATTCTTTTCCGCATCAGGTGTTCCCATACCATACACCACGAAAGGAGTCTGCCATACCATCCCTGCATGCACAGCACCACCCTGATAAGGACGCAAAAGTTCATCCACCGTGAAGCGATTTCTTCCTCCACTTCGGTACGCATCAAATTCAGAACCGGTAGTGGTAGCCACCAACAAAGGTTTACCGGCTACTGCCGGAGTTTTTGCCAAATAGGTAAATATCCCGTCCTGCCATTTCTTTAATAAAGATGGTGCCGACATCCAATAAAACGGGAACTGGTATATCACCGCATTGGCATGAGATATAATCCGGCTCCATGCATCCATATTGAGGATATCTTGCTCTAACATCTCATATAGATTAAATATAGCCACATCTTCTATATCCTTTATAGCATCAAGCAGGGCTTTATTGGCTTGTGAGTTTTCCATGTTGGGGTGTGCCAGAAGCACCACAACCTTTTTTAGATCTTTGTCCATACTATTGTTTTTGATATTTTGTTTGGGTGAATAATCAATTATGACAGGCAAAAATAACAAAAAGATTTGTGAATAACACTTCTTTGAAGAGCCGTATTCCAATTAGATATGTTTTTTTCTATTCAATAATATCTTTTCTCTAACTTTTTTGTAACTTTGCACCCTTAAAATAAGGAGGGTCGCTTTAGCACGTCTCAAAGCGCCTCCTTAATCGTTAAATTGTAAATAGTTAAATTGCAAATAAGATGGGTAAGAAGTTTGCCGAATATTCGCAGTTCGACCTCTCAAAGGTAAACGCGGAAGTGTTGAAGAAATGGGACGAGAACCAGGTTTTCGCCAAGAGTATGACAGAACGTGAAGGCTGTCCTTCTTTCGTTTTTTATGAAGGACCGCCCTCTGCCAACGGTATGCCGGGCATTCACCACGTAATGGCTCGCTCCATCAAAGATATTTTCTGCCGTTACAAAACCATGAAGGGTTTCCTGGTGAAACGTAAAGCCGGCTGGGACACACACGGACTTCCTGTGGAACTGGGTGTGGAAAAAGCAATGGGTATCACCAAGGAAGATATCGGTAAAACGATTTCCGTAGCCGACTATAACGCTGCCTGCCGCAAAGACGTGATGAAGTTCACCAAAGAATGGGAAGATCTGACTCACAAGATGGGGTATTGGGTAGACATGACCGATCCTTATATCACTTACGACAACCGCTACATCGAAACTTTGTGGTGGCTGTTGAAGCAACTCTATACAAAAGGGTATCTTTATAAAGGATACACCATACAGCCGTATTCTCCCGCTGCCGGAACAGGACTGAGCTCACACGAACTGAACCAGCCCGGTTGCTACCGCGACGTGAAGGATGTGACTTGTGTGGCACAATTTAAGATGAAGAACCCGAAGCCGGAAATGGCAGAGTGGGGAACTCCGTACTTCTTAGCATGGACCACGACTCCGTGGACATTGCCTTCAAATACCGCGCTTTGCGTAGGCCCGAAGATAGATTATGTAGCCGTACAAAGCTACAACGGATACACCGGAGAGAAAATCACCGTTGTACTTGCCAAAGCTTTGCTCTACACGCACTTCAATAAGAAAGCGGAAGACATCGCCCTGGAAGATTACAAACCGGGAGACAAGCTGATACCGTTCAAAATAGTAGGAGAATATAAAGGTCCGGAACTTGTAGGTCTGGAATATGAGCAACTGATACCTTGGGTGAATCCGGGTGAAGGTGCATTCCGCGTAATCTCAGGTGACTATGTGACTACGGAAGACGGTACAGGTATCGTACATATCGCTCCGACATTCGGTGCCGACGATGCCCAGGTAGCGAAAGCCGCCGGTGTTCCGCCGTTGCAACTCATCAATAAGAAAGGTGAACTCCGCCCGATGGTGGACCTGACCGGTAAGTTCTATAAATTGGACGAACTGGACGAGAACTTCGTGAAAGAGCGCGTAAACGTAGACCTGTATAAGGAATATGCAGGCCGTTTCGTGAAGAACGCTTACGACCCGAATCTGACAGATCAGGACGAAAGTCTCGACGTAAGTCTCTGCATGATGATGAAAGCCAACAACCAGGCGTTCAAGATTGAGAAGCATGTGCACAATTATCCGCACTGCTGGCGTACGGACAAACCGGTATTGTATTATCCGTTGGATAGCTGGTTCATCCGCTCTACCGCTTGCAAAGACCGCATGATAGAGCTGAACAAAACGATCAACTGGAAACCGGAAAGCACCGGTACGGGACGTTTTGGCAAGTGGCTGGAAAATCTGAATGACTGGAACCTGAGCCGTTCACGTTACTGGGGTACTCCGCTGCCTATCTGGCGCACGGAAGACAACAGTGAGGAAATCTGCATCGGTTCGGTTGAAGAGCTTTATAATGAAATAGAGAAATCCGTAGCTGCCGGATTCATGAAGTCCAATCCTTATAAGGATAAAGGTTTCGTACCTGGTGAGTACAATGGAGAAAATTATGATAAGATAGACTTGCACCGTCCGTATGTGGATGATATCATCCTCGTATCCAAAGACGGCAAGCCCATGAAGCGTGAAGCGGACCTGATAGACGTATGGTTCGATTCCGGTGCCATGCCGTATGCACAAATCCACTATCCGTTCGAGAACAAAGAATTGCTGGATAGCCATCAGGTTTACCCCGCCGACTTTATCGCCGAAGGTGTGGATCAGACTCGCGGCTGGTTCTTTACGCTCCATGCCATCGCTTCAATGGTATTCGACACCATCTCTTACAAGGCTGTTATCTCTAACGGATTGGTACTTGATAAGAATGGTAATAAGATGTCCAAGCGTCTGGGCAATGGTGTAGATCCTTTCTCAACTATCGAGAAATACGGGTCCGACCCCTTACGTTGGTACATGATCACCAATTCTTCTCCGTGGGATAACCTGAAATTCGACGTAGACGGCATCGAAGAAGTTCGTCGTAAATTCTTCGGTACATTATATAATACGTATTCTTTCTTCTCCCTCTACGCCAATGTAGACGGATTCGAATACAAGGAAGCTGACGTGCCGATGGCTGAACGCCCTGAAATCGACCGTTGGATACTCTCTGTACTGAATACACTGGTGAAAGAAGTGGATACTTGCTATAGCGAATACGAGCCGACAAAGGCCGGACGTCTGATATCCGACTTCGTAAACGACAACCTCTCCAACTGGTATGTTCGTCTGAACCGTAAACGTTTCTGGGGTGGTGAATTTACGCAGGATAAGTTATCCGCATACCAGACTCTGTACACTTGTCTGGAAACCGTTGCCAAATTGATGTCGCCCATCGCTCCGTTCTATGCAGACAAGCTCTATATGGACTTGGTTACTGCAACGGGACGCGACAACGTGGTATCCGTACACTTGGCTAAATTCCCCGAATATAAGGAGGAAATGATAGACAAGGAACTGGAAGTCCGCATGCAAATGGCACAAGACGTAACTTCCATGGTATTGGCTTTGCGCCGCAAGGTGAACATCAAAGTACGCCAGCCGCTGCAATGTATCATGATACCGGTAGTGGACGAGGAACAACGTGCCCACATCGAAGCAGTAAAGGCACTTATCATGAGCGAAGTGAACGTGAAGGATATCAAGTTCGTAGACGGTGCCGCCGGTGTGCTGGTGAAGAAAGTGAAATGTGACTTCAAGAAGATGGGACCGAAATTCGGCAAACAGATGAAAGCCGTAGCTGCCGCTGTAGCAGAAATGTCACAGGAAGCTATCGCCGAACTGGAAAAGAACGGTTCTTATACTTTGCAACTGGATGGTACGGATGTGCTTGTGGAAGCTACTGATGTAGAAATCTTCAGCGAAGACATTCCGGGATGGCTGGTTGCCAACGAAGGAAAGCTGACTGTTGCCCTGGATGTAACCGTAACAGAAGAGCTTCGCCGCGAAGGTATTGCCCGTGAACTGGTTAACCGTATTCAAAATATTCGCAAGTCAAGCGGTTTGGAGATAACAGACAAAATAAAGATTACATTATCAAAAAATCAGCAAACAGATGATGCGGTAAACGAATATAAAGACTATATTTGTAACCAGGTTTTAGGAACCTCACTGACGCTGACCGATGAGGTGGAAAACGGCACGGAACTTAACTTTGACGATTTCTCCCTGTACGTAAGCGTTGTAAAAGAATAATAATACTAACGATTTAACACGTAAAGTTATGGCAGAAAAAACAAGATACTCGGATGCTGAATTGGAAGAATTCCGCACCATTATTAATGAGAAGTTAGAATTGGCACAACGCGATTATGAATTGCTGAAAGCCAGTTTAACCGGAGCCGATGGTAATGATACCGACGATACGTCTCCTACGTACAAAGTTTTGGAAGAAGGTGCCAACACCTTGTCCAAAGAAGAAACGACACGCCTGGCTCAACGTCAGTTGAAGTTTATCCAGGGTTTGCAGGCCGCATTGGTACGCATCGAGAACAAAACGTATGGTATTTGCCGTGAAACAGGTAAGTTGATTCCTGCCGAACGTTTACGTGCTGTGCCCCATGCTACACTGAGCATTGAGGCCAAAAATAACGGTAAGAAGTAAGGATGAACAAATACCTCACGAAAGGTCGCATTGCGCTGCTCGTTATTTTCTCGGTATTAATTGCTGACCAGATAATCAAGATCTATGTCAAGACTCACATGTATTGGCATCAGAGCGAAAACGCCATAAAATGGCTTTATGAGAAGCTGGGCATGGTAGATGCAGAACCGCCTACATGGTTTTATATTTACTTTACCGAGAATAACGGTATGGCGTTCGGTATGGAGATATTCGGTAAGTTATTCCTTACCTTGTTCCGTATTGTTGCCGTAGGAGCGATAGGGTGGTATTTGACGAGAATAATCAAGCAGGGCTTGAAGACAGGCTATATCGTATGCGTATCTCTGATTCTTACGGGAGCGTTGGGTAACATCATCGATAGTGTATTCTATGGTGTGTTGTTCAATGAGAGTACACATTCGCAGATAGCTTCATTCCTGCCGGAAGGCGGAGGATATGCTCCTTTGTTCTACGGAAAGGTGGTGGATATGTTCTATTTTCCTATCATTGATACGAACTGGCCTCAATGGATGCCGTTGGTAGGTGGGGATCATTTCATATTCTTCAGCCCGATATTCAACCTTGCCGATGCCGCTATCAGTTGTGGTATCATTGCCCTGTTATTATTTTACAGCAAATATTTGAATGACTCTTATCATGCAATAAAGAAATCATGAAAGGTCTGCATCGAATTCAATGGTTTAGCATATTCCTGTTAGCATCTTGTTTGACAGCCTGTCAGGTGAAAAGACCGAAGGTGGTCATATCGGATGCTAAGATGGAAAATGTGCTTTATGACTACCATATAGCAAAGGCTATGGGGGAAGAAGTTCCTTATACCGATGGCTATAAAAGGGTGTTGTACATTGAATCGGTGTTTAAAAAACATGGCATTACGCAAGCCGAATTTGACTCTTCAATGGTTTGGTTCACGCGTAATCCGGAAGTACTCACCAAGATTTATGAGAAAGTAAACGCAAGGCTGAAAGCGGAGCGGGATGCTGTCAATCATTTAATTGCCATACGTGACAATAAGCCGAAGGAAAGTCTTCCGGGTGACAGCATTGATGTATGGGCATGGCAACGTATCTATCAGCTGACAGGTATGCCGATGGACAACAAGATTACTTTCGTATTACCCTCAGATACCAACTTTAAAGACCGCGATACTTTGCGGTGGAACGTTCGTTTCCACTTCCACAACGGTGCGCCAGATTCCTTATATGCTCCCGTCATGGCTATGCAGATTGTCTATAAGGACAGCATAATCAGTGATATTCAGAAAGTATACAAATCGGGTATGGAAACGGTTTCCCTCTTTGCCGATACGTTGGGAGAAATCCGGGAAATACGTGGGTATATCTATTATCCCGCAGCACAGGCTACCCGTACATTGCTGACCGACCGCATTTCACTGATGCGTTATCATGCTACGGATACACTGTCGTTTGCTAAGAATGATTCTATTCAGAAAGATTCTGTTAAGACAGAGAAAATAGAACCTCAGGAACTCAAGAAAGAGGAACTGAAACCTGTGGAAGAGAAAATAAATGATAATCCGCGCAGACGTGATGCTGCCCGTCCTCGTCCATCTTCGGAACCTACACTGAAGAAATTGGACAATCCGGAACATGTTCAATTCCGTAAAGATAATCCCTGATGATCAAACGATTTGCTTCACACTTTATTTTTCTGCCCGGACATGGTTATCTCAAACAATATGTAGTAGGGGTGGAAGAAGGACAAGTCGTGTCCGCCTTTCCCTTGACAGAGGAAATTGAAGGAGTAGAATGGTTTCCCGGAGTCATTGCTTTATTGAATAATGAAGAAGATATTTCCAAAGGGTACTCCAGTATATTTCAGAAAGCAAATGAAGTATTACAGGAACTTCCGGAAGTTTTCTGCCCAAAAACGTTTCCTTCCGGAATAAGTGCTTATCTACTTTATCCTTTCGATTTTACAACGATGCTGCCTGTCGACGGAACTCGGCACAGACTACTGCGGTAGCAATTGCCACATTCAGTGACTCGGACGTTTCTCTCTCTGCGGGATAATTGGGAATATAAAGTTTGCGGTTAATGAGTTGCTCCACTTCTTTCCCGATTCCGTTGCCTTCATTACCCATCACAATCAATCCATTGGATGATAATTTCTGTGTGTACATATTTTCTCCATCGAGGAAAGTGCCGTAAACTGGTATATCCTTCAGGCTTTGAATGAGGTCGGGCAAGGGAGTATAGTGCAGTTTCACACGGGCAATGCCTCCCATGGTGGCTTGAACCGTCTTTGGATTATATACATCTACGGTGTTCGGGGAACAGAAGATATGCTCTATACCAAACCAGTCTGCCAAGCGAATGATAGTGCCCAGATTTCCCGGATCTTGCACATCGTCCAGCGCCAGGCAGAGTGAATGGCTGATAACGGAAGCATCCGTTTCATATTCCGGCTGCTCGAATACGGCAAGTACTTGCTGGGGAGTTTTCAATAAGCTGGCACGGGAAAGGTCTTCTTCAGACACTTCCGAAACATCTTCTACCGGAAGCTTGGAATGTTGCGATAACCATTCGGGCGTAGCCGCCAGAAAGCGGCAGGGAAAATGTCCTAACAAATCGCCTACCAGTTTAGGACCCTCTGCCAGAAAGACTTTTTCTGTTTTACGATTCTTCTTCAGCTCCAACGAGTGGATATATTTGATGCGGTTTTTGCTCAGTGCCATAGCTTAAATGTTATCGTTTGGCAAAAGTACGTGATTATTTCTATATAATCAAAAAACGGAACACACTTCATCCGGTTTTTTATTTCGGAAAAGAAAAAATAGATTTATATTTGTAGTCAATTATGCGCAATTTATTAATTCTGGTATGAAGAAAGGCTTCCACTACGCACTACTTACTGCTGCCATACTTACATTAGCTTCCTGCTCGACCACCAAATATGTGCCGGATGGTTCATACTTGCTGGATGAAGTGCGCATACATACTGATAATAAAAATGTGAAGCCTTCTAATTTGTCCATATATGTGCGGCAAAATCCGAACTCCAAATGGTTTAGTCTGATTAAAACCCAGCTGTATGTCTACAACTGGTCGGGACGTGATTCTACCCGCTGGGTGAACCGGGCTTTACGCAGGCTGGGAGATGCCCCTGTTATCTATAGTAAAGAAGAAACTGAACGTTCACGGGAGGAAATGACGAAAGCCGTTCAGAATATGGGGTACATGGGTGCTACCGTAGAGTACGTTCCCAAAATCAAGAAGAAAAAGGTAAAACTGGCTTATAAAGTAAACACCGGAGAGCCGTATATTGTCCGTAGCCTGAAATATGATGTTCAGGATGAAAAAATCTGGGAATATATGCAGAAAGATTCTGCCTCGACCTATTTATCCGAAGGTATGTACTTCAATGCCAACATACTGGACAGTGAACGCCAACGGATCACGGGTAACCTGCTTCGCAACGGTTATTATAAATTCAATAAAGATTATATCTCTTATACAGCGGATACAGTACGTGGCACTTATCAGGTGGATCTGACCTTGCATCTGGCACGATACAGACAGCATTCCGGTGCTGAATTGCAGGATCATCCACAGTATACGATTAATAAAGTGAATTTCATTGCAGACTATGACGTGCTGCAATCTTCAGCTCTCAGTAGTGTGGAAATCAATGATTCAATACACTATAAAGGGGTTCCCATATATTATAAAGATAAATTGTACCTGCGTCCTAAAGTTTTGACTGATAATCTGCGGATAACTCCGGGAGATCTTTACAATGAACAGGATGTGCAACGCACTTACTCCAACTTCGGACGTCTGCCGGTATTGAAATATACCAATGTACGTTTCTTCGAAACACAGGTAAATGATAGCGCAAAGCTGAATGCCTATGTTATGCTGACGAAGAACAAACATCAGTCTGTATCTTTCGAACTGGAGGGAACGAACTCTGCGGGTGATTTGGGTGCCGCAGCATCTGTATCTTTTCAGAATCGCAATGTATTCAGAGGTTCCGAAACTTTCCTGGTTAAACTTCGCGGAGCTTACGAAGCTGTTTCCGGTTTAGGGTATAAGAATGACAACTATACGGAACTCGGTGTGGAAACCAGTATAAACTTTCCCCGCTTCATGTTTCCATTCATATCCAATGACTTTAAGCGGAAGATAAGGGCAACCACAGAATTCGGGCTGCAATATAATTATCAGATGCGTCCCGAGTTTACACGCATCGTTGCATCCGGTTCATGGAGTTATAAATGGGGTTTGCAGCGACAGCGTTCGCAGCATCGTATAGACTTGCTGGACATCAACTATTTGTATATGCCGTGGATAGAACCCGAGTTTAAAAACAATTTCCTGAACGATGAGAAGAACTATCTGTTGGAGTATAACTATAAAGACCGTTTGATTGTTCGTACCGGGTACAGCTATATCTATAACAGTGCAGGGCAAGCATTGATGAACAATGCAGTAATTGGTAATTCTTATAGTATACGTTTTAACTTTGAATCTGCGGGAAATCTCCTGTATGTGCTTTCTAAAATGAGTAATTTAAAGAAGAATGATCAGGACGAATACACTATCTTGAATATTCCGTATGCACAATATATAAAAGGTGACCTGGACTTTGCCAAAAATATCGTCATCGATAACCGTAACTCCATTGCATTTCATATTGGGGGAGGTATTGCTATTCCTTATGGCAACGCACGGATGATTCCTTTCGAGAAACGTTATTTCTCGGGTGGAGCAAACAGTGTACGCGGATGGTCGGTACGTAGTCTTGGTCCCGGTACTTTCTCCGATGAAAAAGGTAACTTCATGAACCAGTCGGGTGACATCAAATTGGATGCCAGTATAGAATACCGCACACGTTTATTCTGGAAGTTCAGAGGTGCTTTGTTTGTAGATGCGGGAAATATTTGGACGATTCGCGAATATCAGGATCAGCCGGGGGGTAAATTCAAGTTCGACCAGTTTTATAAGCAAATAGCCGTAGCTTACGGTGTGGGATTACGTCTGGATCTGGATTTCTTTGTACTTCGCTTTGATGGTGGTATGAAGGCTATTAACCCTGAAAAGGGGAAGGATCGTTTTCCCATTCTGCGTCCTGACTTCGGACGTGACTTTGCTTTCCACTTTGCAGTAGGTTACCCATTCTAAAAAATCGGGAGGGGTATAAAAAGCAACGGGCGAATGATTGCTCATCCGCCCGCATATTCAAATTCTTTTCTTAATTAGCGTGCAGCGTAATAAGTGTTGATCATCGTTGCCTGACGAGCAGCAGCTACGCCTTGCGCATCCAATGTCACATTCATTGCTTCACCATTCGGCAGATACATCTGTGCAGTACCATCACCGTTCATTTGCAGCAATTCAGTGCTAACACCTTCTGCAACAACATTCCAAGTGTTCAATTCTTTGTCGTAAACCAGCTCCATAGCAGTGGTTTCACCTTCTTTTGTGATAGAGTAACCGTTCTCCAATGTTTTTACGAGATAGTTTCCGTTTTCACCTTTTACTTTCTTCACATCACCCACATTAGCCATCGGATTGGAACCGCTCCAGAATTCAATGGAGTTGATTACCAACGCATCTGCCAGATAGCAAACAGGATATACGGGGATAATGTTGCAAGCCAGATAAACAAGCTCATTAACAAACTTTGTACCGATACTTTGGTTCCAATTTACCAATTTACTGTGCAGGCCGAAAGAACCGATACAAGAACTGAAAAGAAATGCGCCACAAATCATCACGGTTGCAGCCAAATTCAAATTACTCTTTTTCATAATTACTTTCTTTTGTTTTACTGAGTTTATTGATTTAACTCTTTGCTCTTTTTCTTCGGGCAAATATAAGTGCTTTTTGTGAAAAATACACTTAAATAAGAGACAAAAACAATTTTTCAGTTAAACAGCCCCGGTAAAATTAAGGCTTTTTGGGAGTCAAAGCCTTACCCAGCCAGTGGTCTACGGCAAACTTTCCAGGACCGATAATATACATCAGTACGTATACCACCAGATATATGAAAGCCAGTTCTTTGACCGCAAACGGATCGTTTCCGTGAATAACAAAGAATGCCATCCCCATTGTAAATATCATCGGTAGCATAGCCAGACGGTAAAGGAAACCAATGATAAATGCCATAGAACAAGCCAATTCACCGAATATGGCTAATCCCAGGGAAAGAGGACTGCCCACACCCAGCGGATCGGGAAATACAGCGGATAACTCCTGATAATTGGACCACTTCTCGATACCATGGTTCATTAGTAACACACCAAATATAATTCTCACTATTAATAATATAGCAGACGTTGCTGCTCCATCCGGTTTAGACGGGAATAAAAATTTGTAAAGCATAGTCGTTCGTTTAAACATTTATATTTAATATAACGAAAAATAAGGCATTATGGTTTATCTCTACGCAAAGGTTTTATAATTACCCGCAAAGAAGGATCGTATGTAAAGTAACTCCACATCCAGTCTACAAAGATAAACAGACGGTTCTTTACACCGACAATACTCATTAAGTGAATGAATAGCCATACTGCCCACGCGGGGAAACCACCGAAACGAAGGTTTTTCAGTTCCACCACTGCGTGATTGCGTCCTATGGTAGCCATGGAACCTTTGTTGTGATAAACAAAAGGTTGCATTTCAAGCCCCCGTTCCTTTCTATCCAGATTCTGGATCAGATTACGGGCTTGCTGAATGGCTGGTTGAACTACTTGTGGATGTCCCTTCAGGTATTCCTTGGAAATCATAAGTGCAGTATCACCGATGGCAAAAATATTGTTATAACCCTGAACACAGTTGTAGAGATCAACAAAGAGACGGTTACTGGGGCCATAGGCTTCCTTTGCAAGTCCCTCTATGCTGTTGGCGCGTACACCTGCAACCCAAAAGACGTTCATTGTTTCCAAAGTACTGTTATCACTCAGAGTCATCGTTCCATTCTCATAATTCGTAACTTGCACACTGGTTATGATCTCCACGTCACGTTTTAATAAGTAATTTGCCACTTCTTCCGAAGATTTTTCAGAGAAAGCGGAGAGCAGGCGGGGAGCACCATCCACAAGGATAATGCGCATCAGGTTCATATCAAGATCGGGATAGTCTTGCGGAAGCACAAATTTTTTCATTTCTGCTAATGCACCGGAAAGTTCTATACCCGTGGCGCCACCACCTACGATGACAAATGTCATGAGACGTTTTCTTTTCTCCAGGTTGCTGGTATTCTGTGCTTTTTCAAAACTTTCCAGTATCTGGTTGCGATTAAACAAAGCTTCCGCAGTGTTCTTCAAGGCCATTGTCCGTTGAGACAGCCCGTCATTACCAAAATAGTTGGTACGGCATCCGGTAGAGACAACCAGATAATCGTATGAAAGAGCTCCGATGGAAGTCTCCAGAATATTATCTTCGGGAATTACCCGTTGCGCCTCACAAATACGTATATGGAAATGTTTTCTCTTTTTAAATATCTTGCGGTAAGGAAAAGAAATTGCACTTGGTTCAATACCGGCGGTTGCTACCTGATAGAGTAGGGGTTGGAAAATATGATGATTATTCTTGTCCAATAACACTATCTGGAATTTATCACTTCTCAATTTTCGTGCCAACTTCAATCCACCGAAGCCGCCACCCACTATCACAAGTCGTTTTCGTCCCTCTTTATCGGGAATATCCATTTTTGTTTTCATAATGAAGTTCGTTATTCGTTCTAAAAGAATAACGTTAAAACGGGAATAAAGTTCTGAATTTCTTATTTCTTCCCCCTTTTTTCTTAATGGAAGAAGTTTGAACAAAACACTTCACAAAATTGTTGTTATATGGTTAAAATAAAACTAAATTTGCCGACGTAGTTTTCTACAGGTATAATCATGGACGCTAAACTAATGAAATGGGTATTACCGGTGCTGTTATTGATAATAGCCACCGATATATGGGCACAAGGCCCCACAGATACAGATGTTTCAGTCGAATCTTCTGTATCTGTAACTGACACTTTACCACAAAAGAAAAGTTTCTTCAAGAAATTCCTGGACTATTTTAATGATGCCAACAAAGAGAAAAGAAACAAGAAGTTTGACTTCAGCGTTATCGGAGGGCCTCATTACTCCAGTGATACCAAGTTCGGTATCGGTCTGGTAGCCGCCGGATTATATCGTACAGACTTGAATGACACCATCCTTCCGCCATCTAATGTATCTTTATACGGTGATGTATCTACGGTAGGTTTCTATTTGTTGGGTGTACGTGGAAATCATCTCTTTCCACAAGACAAATACCGTCTGAATTATAATCTTTATTTCTATTCGTTCCCCAGTCTGTATTGGGGAAAAGGATATGAAAACGGTTCTAATGACGATAATGAAAGTGATTACGACCGCTTCCAGGCACAAGTAAAGGTAGACTTCATGACTCGTGTAGCGCGGAACTTCTATATCGGCCCGATGGCTGTCTTTGATTATGTCTACGGCCACGATTTTGAAAAGCCCGAACTGTGGGAAGGAATGAAAGCACGGACTACCAATATAAGCCTCGGATTCTCATTACTCTATGATTCACGGGATTTCCTCACAAATGCCTATAGTGGCTATTACCTGAGAATAGACCAACGATTCAGTCCCGCATTCCTCGGTAATAAATATGCTTTCAGTAGCACAGAGCTGACTACCAGCTATTATCATCCTGTATGGAAAGGGGGAGTATTGGCTGGGCAATTCCATACATTGCTAAATTACGGTAATCCGCCTTGGGGATTGATGGCAACATTGGGAAGTTCTTATTCCATGCGTGGCTATTACGAAGGGCGTTACCGTGATAAATGTGCCATGGATGCGCAGATAGAGCTTCGTCAGCACGTCTGGAGGCGAAATGGCGTAGCTGTATGGGCAGGAGCGGGAACCGTATTTCCTAAATTCTCCGGCTTCGAAGTTAAACATATCCTCCCTAATTATGGTTTTGGTTATCGGTGGGAGTTCAAAAAGAGAGTAAACGTAAGGTTAGATTTAGGGTTTGGAAAAGGCCAGACCGGATTTATATTCAACATCAATGAAGCTTTTTAAAAACATAAAGAAATGGTTGGAAAATCAGGAGCATTTGTTCTATCTGTTCCTGTTGATCCTGATAGTACCCAATATCATCCTCTGTTTTACAGAGCCGATGCCTGTGGTGGCAAAAGTGTGCAATGTACTGTTGCCATTTGCTTTCTATTATCTATTGATGACTTTGTCGAGAAACTGTGGAAAGATGTTCTGGATCCTTTTCCTATTCATCTTCTTCGGAGCTTTCCAGATAGTACTGCTTTATCTCTTCGGACAGTCCATTATTGCTGTGGATATGTTTCTGAATCTAGTAACCACTAATTCGAGTGAAGCTATGGAGTTGCTGGATAATCTTGTTCCGGCATTAGTGAGCGTGATTATTCTTTATATACCGGCATTGATTCTGGCTGTAATCTCCATTATAAAGAAGCGGAAATTATCTCCGGAATTTATCCGTCGGGAACGAAAAAAGGCATGGATTGCCTTACTCATCGGCTTTATCTCATTGGGCGCCGCTTATGGACTGGATAAACGTTACGAGCTGAAGTCGGATTTGTATCCGGCCAACGTGTGTTACAATGTAGCACTCGCATTCCAGCGTAATGCCCAAACAAGGACGTATCACCGCACATCAGAGAATTTCACTTTTAACGCCCAGCCTTCCCATCCGGAAGACAGGCGCGAAATTTATATTATGGTAGTGGGCGAGACATCCCGTGCCTTGAACTGGAGTCTTTACGACTATGATCGGGATACGAACCCTGAACTTTCTAAAATAGAAGGAGTGACCTCTTTCTGCCATGTTCTGACGGAATCGAATACTACGCACAAGAGTGTACCAATGCTGCTTTCTCCTGTTTCTGCACAGAATTTCGATTCCATTTATTATCGGAAAAGTATCATTACCGCTTTCAAAGAAGCCGGTTTCCAGACAGCTTTCTTCTCAAACCAGCGGTATAACCATTCTTTCATCGACTTCTTCGGAATGGAAGCGGATACTTATGATTTTATCAAGGAAGATTCCCAGGATTCGCAATATAACCCTTCAGATGACGACCTGTTAATGTTGGTAGAAAAAGAACTTGAGAAAGGAAATCGGAAACAGTTCATTGTATTGCATACCTATGGATCCCACTTCAATTACCGGGAACGTTATCCGGAAACTGCCGCTTTCTTCCTACCGGATTTCCCCGTAGATGCAGAAGTGAAATACAGAGATAACCTGATGAATGCCTACGACAATTCCATTCGGTATACGGATAATTTCCTGGCACGTATCATCCACCTATTGGAGGAGCAGCAAGTAGATGCCAGTATGCTTTATACGTCTGACCATGGAGAAGATATCTTCGACGATGGTCGGCACCTGTTTCTTCATGCATCCCCCGTTCCGTCCTACTATCAGCTACACGTACCTTTCCTGCTGTGGACATCCGACACTTATAGGGAAGAGTATCCCGGGATAGAGAAAGCTGCTTCGATGAACCGACAGAAAAATATATCTTCCAGCATTTCTTTTTTCCAGACCATGATGGAACTGGCCGGAATAGAAACTTCGTATCGCAATGACAGTCTATCTGTCACCAGCCCGCTCTATACAGAGAAATCGAGGGTTTATCTGAACGATCATAATGAACCGCGTCCACTGGATGATATAGGAATGAGAAAAGAAGACTTTGAGATGCTGAAAAAAAGAGGTATAGACGCGCAATAATACTATTTACTTTTTCTTCCTGATCTCCTCTTTCTCCAGATTTCTAACAGAAGGAATGCACATCATCAGAATTGCAGTCAGCACAATGGCAAAACCACAGTATATAAATATGTTGCCTATTCCCAAAGAGTCAGCTACAAAGCTTGTGACAAGCAAACCGATAATAGAAGGGAATAAACTTATACTGTCGAAAAGCGAGAATACACGCCCCAGATAAATCGGTTTGAACTGCGTCTGCAATAGAGCGGTAAAGGGACCGGATAAAAATGGCACGATAAGCCCTTGTACCACTGTCAGTATGGCAAAAAAGACATACCCATTGCCGGGCAACATACCACATATAGCCAATGCCAGACCAAGTACTGCATAAGAGAACGCGATCATCAGTATCTTCCTGATCTTAGGATTCCAAATCCCCAGTAAAGCCCCTCCGGCCAACATACCCGCCCCGAAAAGTGTTTCTATCAAACTAATCTGATAAGCTGTTCCGGAGAAAGTATGTAAAGTCATCAGCGGCATCAGGGCGACTATCGGTAACACAAAGAAAGTAATCAGGATTTCTGTAACCATCACCCAACTAACTCCTCGGTTGCGCATAATCACATGAAAACCGTCGCGCATATCGTTCAATACACTCCTAGCAGAAATATTTTCCTTCTTCGGATTCGGAATGTAAACAAACAGTAGGGAAGTGCAGGCAATGATTGCGCCTGCCACATCCAATAACATGACTACACTCATATCGAATGCCAGAAGCAGAACCGCTCCCAACGCAGGGCCGCCGATATTACAAATAGACTGGATAGCCTGGTTAATCCCCGCAATACGAGTCAGTTCCTTTTCCGGAGCCAGCAATGGAATGGATGATTTCATTGCCGGTGAATGGAACGAACCACCAATGGAACGAAGTGCCAATAATATATAAATGTGCCACAATTCCACAATATCCAGGTAAAATAACAAGGCGATGATACCGGAACAAAGTGCAACGAAACTATCTGCACCTATCATAGTCCATTTCCGGTTCCAGCGATCCACGTATACGCCTGCAAATGCCCCTAACAAGGCTTGCGGCAACAAGGCGGCAATCATGGCAAAGGACAAAACTTCCGCAGAACCCGTTTTGAGACTAATCCATAAGACGATAGAGAACTGAGCGATGGAACTACTTAATATAGAAAATAGTTGCCCGCTCCATATTATGATAAATTTTTTCTTCCAATTATTCATGATGAGAGTGAAACTATATAATGAAAAACAGATAAATGCCTCCTGTTGTTGCATCTACATACGGGAGATTTCAAGATTCTTTTAGTCTAGTAGCAATAGTCACATCCAGTGACGATAAAAAAGGTTCTGAAACTCAATTGTTTTCAGAACCTTATCTTCGTACACCCTCAGGGATTCGAACCCTGGACCCATTGATTAAGAGTCAATTGCTCTACCAGCTGAGCTAAGAGTGCATCGTTTTTCTTATTTGCGGGTGCAAAAGTAGTCCTTTTATTTTATTCATCCAAGCAAAATAAAATCTTTTTTCGATGAAAGCGGCTTTTTTTAATCAAACTCGTACAAGTCGGAAGGAGTGCTACGCTTTAAAGCACAGAGTTGCACATCTTTACCTACCAATATGCCTTTACTCTTTAATTTCCATTCCACCGTCTTGTAAGCAAGTTCCGGGTGATTATTGTCTTTGCTCAAATGACAAAGCCAGATATATTTCAGATCTTCCGTGATATTTTCAGCCAGGAACTCGGCCGTTGCAATATTGCTCATGTGTCCTGTACGGCTGGTGATGCGCTCCTTTAAATACTGCGGATATGTACCCATACGCAGCATTTCATCATCATAGTTAGCTTCCAGTATCAGGTAGTTCGCTTTACGGATAAACTTGGCAGCAGTAGGGGTGATTTCACCAAGGTCGGTAAGGAACGAGAATACTTTTCCGTCGATTTCAATGCAATAACCCACATTGTCCGTACCGTCGTGGGGAACTTCGAAAGACTCAATGTGAAAATCTTCCAGTACCATCGGTTCTTCTTTCTCCAGGTAATGAACGGAAGAGTGGAGCTTCTCCGTCATGCAATAACTTTTGTTGATTCCTTCGTGGATACGTGCAGTTGTGTAGACAGGAATGTGCAGTTTCTCACCCAGTCCGCCTACAGCTTTGATATGGTCTGCGTGGTCATGTGTTACGAATACCGCGCGTATTGTTTCCATACCGATGCCCACCTCCTTCAATGATTTCTTAATAGTACGTACCGCTATACCAGCGTCAATAAGTATTCCGTATTTTTCAGTGCCTATATAATAGCAGTTGCCACTACTTCCGCTTGCAAGGCTTATAAATTTTACTTTCATTATGTTCTCCTCAATTTAGAAAAAGCCGCCACTTTTATGGCAAAGTGACGGCAAATATACATAAAAAATGAGATATTCAGACCTTGGCTTTCTTCTTTTTGTCGATGGATTGGGTGATTTTGGCAAATACTAACAATGCCAGTGCAGATATCAGACCGATAGCGGCGAAATAGTACCAGATATAATGCGCATTGGTACTGGCAGCCTCCCATGCTTCACGAGTCTCAAAGAGGACAGGATCGGGACAGTATTTTGTCAACAATACTCCCGCGATACCAAAACCGAAGATGGAAGAGAGGAAGGAATGGAGATGGCTAAATCCAAGATACATACCTTCTTCACCCTTAGGCGCTTGCAGGGAGAAGTACTCCAGATAACGCGGTGAAATGAAACATTCTGCCAAAGCCTGTATCACAATACCGGCTATCATCATTAATGTGATATTGCTCATTCCGCTTATCACATCATTTCCAAGCAGGTTACCGCATGCCATCAGCAGAGCCGAAAAGGGGATAAGGAACATACCGATATTCATGGAAGTAATAGCCGACCGTTTCGCCATCAAACGCGTCACGAAACTAACGCAGCAAACCACTACAAATGGGTTTACATTGGCTATCCAACCCGGCTTGGCAGTTTCGCCCGCCATACGGATTACATATTTAGGCATCGTAGCGTATAACTGTTGCTGCACCATCCAGAATCCCGTTATAATCAGGATAAGAATCAGCAGACGCCAGTTTGTAATGATGCGCAGGAAACCCTGACCGATTTCACGCATACTTTTTCCTTCGCCTGCCGTATGGGTAGATTTATAGAGCAGAACAACGGAAAGTAATGCCAATATGGTCATCGTAGCAGAGAAATAGTTGATATAGATATACGCCTGCTCTCCAATAACATTCCGCAACGGGTCAATCACTGTTTTTCCGGTAAATGCACCAATATTCACCATCATATAAAAGATGGAATAACCGCGTGCGCGGTTTGCTTCCGTAGTTTCTTTTGCCACTGAAGCTGAAATGATAGATTTGATAAACGATCCGCCCACCATGATAACAAACAGCACAGGAACGATCATCCAGCGGCTATCGCTATCCGGCAGTCCGGTGAAACGGGTTGCTTTGCCATATTCCACCAAACCGGCAGCTTCCAGCAGGGTAGGGAGAATTCCTAAACCCAGATATCCGACAGACAGCAGCGAAAAAGCAACAATCATGGATTTCCGGAAACCTATCTTATCAGCATAAGCACCCGTGAAGATAGGCAAAAGATAAAGACCACCGGAAAATAAGCCGGAAATCATACTCGCTTCAAGGTCGTTGAAGCCTAAAATAGAAGAAAGATAAATAGTGAGAACGATAAAAACGGCATAATACGCCATACGTTCGAACAGTTCGACCGTGTTGCTTACCCAAAAGGCTTTAGTGAACCCTTTAGATACATTTTTGGGTGATTGAGTCATCCTAATATTATGTTGTTAGTGAAAAATTAAGCGCAAAAATACATTTTTATGAAATTATATGCAAATTTCTTTCATATTTGCCTATTGTAAAAGGGAGAGAACGCTTTGTTTTTTCAATAAGATTCGTATCTTTGTTCTGTAATTTTTCAGCATAAAACTATGACAATAGCAGTTGATTTCGACGGAACTATAGTAGAACATCGCTATCCCCGTATCGGTAGAGAAATTCCTTTTGCAACAGACACTTTAAAACTGTTGCAGCAAGATCAGCACAGGCTTATTTTGTGGAGTGTGCGCGAAGGTGAACTTCTGGAAGAAGCCGTTGCCTGGTGCAAAGAAAGAGGAGTGGAATTCTATGCTGTCAATCGTGATTATCCCGAAGAAAAGCAGCAGGACTGTGGATTCTCCCGTAAACTGAAAGTAGACCTTTTCATTGATGACCGTAATCTGGGCGGATTGCCCGATTGGGGATTTATCTATCAGATGATTAAAGAACGTAAAACCTTCCGGGATATCTATACGCAAGGCAATATCCCTGCGGAACAGAACAAAAAGAAGAAGTGGTGGTTTTAGAAAATACCGTCCGGACTTTACCTAACTTATGAAAGTCCGGAGCAGTATCTTCATTGAGAAGAAAAAAAAGTGAGATGAAAAAAATGAGTGTATATTACTTATGCTTTTTATGAGTATCTCTGTAGCCATAACTATATCCGTAGCCATATCCGTAACCATATTTCTTTTCCGCCAGATTACCACCATTTACTACTAAAGATATTTGGTTTAGTTGCCCTGATCGTTGTATCTCGACAATTTCAGACAACACATTCTTGTGCGTATAATTCATGCGGCACACATAGAGTGTGAAATCAGTCACTTTACTCAAGCTCAATGTATCACTAATCAATCCCACCGGAGCCGAGTCCACAATGATATAATCAAACTGTTCACGGAAATACGCGAATGCCTCTTTCAATCGGGCTCTTTCCAACAGTTCTGCCGGATTAGGAGGGATAGGTCCGGCAGGTGCGACGAATAATTGCTCATGTACTCCTGACGGGAAGATTATATCTTCCGGTTTTATCTCATTGTCCGAAAGGTAACTGGTCATACCTACATGACTCTTTATTCTGAAATACTCCGCCAGTCTGGGACGGCGGATATCCAGACCCACTACCAGTACCCGGCATCCCAGAAAAGCAAAGGTCAGAGCCAGGTTGATGCTGATGAAACTCTTTCCTTCTCCGCTAATGGTGGAGGTCATCAGGATACATTTTTTGTCACCGTCTTCAGTAAGAAAACGCAGATTGCTTCTCATGCGGCGAAAAGATTCTTCCATGATGCCGTTTTGTCCTTCTTCAACGCCACCACCTTCTTTGGTATACGGAATGATTCCCATTACAGAAATTTGTGTACTCTCTACTTCTGCTACCGACATTATTTTAGTACGGAAAATGCCTCCGAACAAAATCACTCCTGCCGTCATTGCACATGCCAGAAACAGACTTCCGGCATAGATCATCATACTTCGCGGAGCTATCGGTCTGTCAGCAGATAGGGGAGCATCAATCACTCTTGCTTTGTTCATTGTGGCTGCCAAAGAAATAGCTGCCTGTTCACGCCGTTCAAGCAACATCAGATATAGGTTTGCCTTAATTTGCTGTTGACGGTCTATGTTATTGAACTCCCTTTCCTGCTTCGGCATATTTCCGATACGGGAGTTGAAATAATCGGTTTTACGCAGAATATCAGTGCGTGCTATGCTCAGTCCGTCTTTCACACCGACCACAGAACTTACTATATTTCTTCTCAATGCATCAATGCGAATATCCTGATTTACCACCGTCGGATTATCTGCTTTCATGGTGTTCATCAGCCGTTCACGTTCCAGCAGTTCCTTGTTATATTCGTTAATCAGTTGCACCAGTTCCGTATCGGCAATCCCCGTATTCACCGGTAATAGCGAATAACGGTGTTTATCATCCGACAAATAGTTATAAATATAGTTAGTCATATTTAGTTGCATCTCCACATCCAGCAACTTCTTTTCGTACTCATTGTTTGTATTCAGATCCAGAGTCATGTTGGTTTTCAAATCGCTCAGACGTTCTTTTTGTTTGTATTGCTCCAGATGCTTTTCTACAAATCCCAGTTCGTTGCTGATACTGTCCAAACGTTCTTCCAAAAAGATGAGTGTATTTCCTGTTACCTTATTCTTATCATCCATTGCATCCCGGTTGTAGACTTCGATCAACTTGGCAAGAAAAGCTTCCGCACGATCCTTATCCGTATCCTTGAAGGTCAGACTGATGATAGAAGTTTTCTTTGAGGTAGTGGTGACCACCAGCTGACCGGAATAATCGTTTACGGCATCAATAGGACGGCAAATACTTATCTTTATGGCCTCGGAAAACTGATGTCCGGGCAGTAATCTTAGAGTGCATCGTCCGGCAGGAGTTTCTATAAAAGCGGGGAAACCTGTGAAAGTCTCCGTTACACAAATGTCGTCCAAGGCGCTGCTCACGGCATAACGTTCACCTGCTTTCTCTACTTGTATCAGCAATGTTCCGCTCAATGTATCCATGGATGCTTTATCCATAGAAGCAATGATGGGAGGTGTAGTGGTTTCATTATAGAAAAGTCCATCTTTCACCTTGTACTTCGTATGCAGATTCAGCTCATTAATCACTTGCAGTAGGATAGAGCGTGAACGCAATATCTCCATTTCATCTTCAATCTGCGTATTTGCAGAGCTGAGGGAAGAAGGAGCGACTTTCTGAAATAGCTCATCAATGGCCTTATTGCTTCCTTCCGAATCCTTGATGACAACAGAAGCCGTCGCCTGATAGATGGGAGTAGCTACATGTACATAAATGTATGCTCCGGCAAGTGCTACCACAGCAGCCAGCAGAAACCACCGCCAGTGTGCTAACAATTTGTAGAATAGTTCAATCAAGTCTATTTCTTGTTCCTGCATTTGATTAGTGTCTGTATGATTGGTGTTCATATATATAGATTGTGTTAGTTAGTGAATTATACTTTTTATCGTAAAATATTGACCATTAACCCCGCCAGGGATATAAGTATAGAGGTTATGGAAATCAGAAGATTGGTGGAAGAACCAATATTGGCACTCTGTTTCTTTGCCTTGTTCGGCTCCACGTAGACGATGTCGTTTTGCCGTAGATAAAAGTCGGGGGAATAGATGATGTTTTCATCATTCAGGTTGATGGTGATAAGTTTTTGTTTGCCGTCTACGGTGCGGATGATACGTACATTATCCCGCTTCCCGTATATGGTCAGATCACCCGCCATTGCTACAGCTTCAAAGACATTCACCTGTTCGTTATTTACGGTATAGACTCCCGGGCGGCTTACTTCTCCAATTACGGAAATCTTATAGTTTACCAACCGGACAGTTACGATGGGACGCTCTTTCAAGTAGCGTTCCAGTTTCCCCACAATCAGTTCAGAGGTTTCCTGAGTGGTCATTCCACCTACTTTCAAGGTGCCGAGTACAGGGAAAACGATCTCGCCCTGATTGTTCACCAGATAGTTTTGCAGGGTAGGTTGTGAAACTAAATTAGTGGAATTGATTCCTGTTTGCGAAGCAGGTACCACTAAATTGAAAGGCAAGGCGGCTTCCGGTTCAGAACAACTGACGGAGATGGTAAGCAAATCTTTAGGCATGATGCGGGCATCATATTCTATAAGAGTGTCCCGGAATTCCTCATTCAGCTTTTGCAAATAGGATACTTGCCTGCTTGATGAACAGGAAGAACAGAGCAGGCATAGAAAAGTTGCCGCACATAAGACAGATATAGTATTTCTCATCGTGTATATCCGGTGCCGAAAGTCCCCATACGACACCTATAAATAAAATAAAAGCGTGGGAACTGTTGCCATCATCTGTCAAAGAGGTATCGCCAAACACCCAAGACACAGATAATGAGGCAACAGCCCACGCCCTACTATATATTTAGATATACAGCGAGCATGAGCGTTTTGTTGCCTATTATTCTCGTGTCTTTTTGAAATTGGCGATTTCCTTTGACAAGAATAATATGGTAAACGCTTCTAACTGTTTAACATGTAGCCTTTTAGGAGTATATCAGAATATTCCTAAAGGTGTCGCAAAGTTAATGAATAATTTATAAAAGCCAATAACATAGAGAAAATTTCTCTTTCATATATATAATATCTCATGTAAGGTTAAAGGATATGCTCGATTATTATTAAAGAATGGTATTACTTACATGTACATGTTAGTGCTATTGACATGTATATGTTGATAATGCTAACATCCGGGTGTTAATAGTGCCAACATGTGCATGTAAGTAACATCATTCTTTAAAGAAGTGTTGTATATATATAAAAGAAAAGGAGCGCATCAATATAACTTTGATGCACTCCTTGCTATGAGTAAAAAGTAATTCTTCTTTTAGAACTTGAAGAAATTCTTAGCGTTATAGTAGCTGATATCTTCAATCATCTGGTTCACTCGGTCCATTTCAGAAGCCGGAATTTCACCATTTTCAATATCACGGCCAACAAGATTACACAATGTACGGCGGAAATATTCATGACGCGGATAGGAGAGGAATGAACGAGAGTCCGTCAACATACCTACGAAACGGCTCAGCAGACCCAGTACGGAAAGAGCATTCATCTGTTTCTCCATACCGTCCTTCTGGTCGAGGAACCACCAGCCGGAACCAAACTGTATCTTACCCGGAATCGTGCCATCCTGGAAGTTGCCCAACATAGTGGCAATAACTTCATTAGCGCATGGATTGAGGTTATAAAGAATAGTCTTCGTCAACTTGCCTTTGGAATTCAAGCGATCGAGGAATTTAGACATTGCCTTAGCAGTAGTAAATTCACCGATAGAATCGAAACCAGTATCAGCACCGAGCAACTTGAACATCTTGCTGTTATTGTTACGGATAGCGCCATAGTGGAATTGTTGTGTCCAGCCTTTTTCCCAGTCCATTTCACCGAAGATAACCAGCATAGCTGATTTGAATTTCAGGATTTCTTCCTTGGTCAGTTCTGCTCCACCATATACCTTATTAAATATAGCTTTGATTTCAGCATCTGTATAGTCTTCTGCGTAGAATTCTTCAATACCGTGATCAGACAATTTACAGCCTTGTTCAGCAAAGAAGTCATGACGCTTGCGCAGGGCAGCTACCATATCATCGAAATTAGAAATAGCAACACCGCTTACTTCAGCCAGTTTCTCAACGTATGCACGGAAGTCAGCAGGAACTTCTACAGCCATTGCCTTGTCAGGACGCCATGTCGGCAACATTTTGATTTCAAAACCACTTTCGCGTGTTTGAATATGATATTCCAGAGAGTCAATAGGATCATCCGTAGTACAAACAGCTTCCACATGATAACGGCGCATCATGCCACGAGCAGAGTATTCCGGTTGAGCCAGCTTCTCATTACACTCGTCATAAATCTCACGGGCAGTCTTCGGGCTCAGGATCTTATCGATACCGAACGCTGTCTTCAACTCCAGGTGTGTCCAGTGATACAAAGGATTACGGAAAGTATAAGGAACGGTTTCAGCCCACTTTTCAAATTTTTCCCAGTCGGAAGTATCCTTGCCTGTGCAGAAACGTTCGTCTACACCATTGGTACGCATAGCACGCCATTTGTAATGGTCGCCGCCCAACCAGATTTCAGTCAATGACTTAAACTGATAGTCGTCCGCTACCATTTTAGGGATTAAGTGACAGTGATAATCGATAATCGGCATCTTGGCCGCATGTTCATGATACAACTTCTGTGCGGTTTCTGTCTGCAACAGGAAGTTTTCATCCATAAATTTTTTCATTCTACTGTGTTTTAAGTATATAAAAATATTACTTTCTCTTTTCTATACCTATATAGTATTGATTGTAAAGCTAATAGGCAAGATATTGGTTTTTGCTTTTATTAACCGTTATCGAACACAAAAGTAGAAAATTTACTTGGAGAAACAAAATAATTCGTATCTTTGCCGCAAATATTTATAATATTTAAGTTTTAGACATTGAACCTTTAGTGCCTTAAAACGAATGAGACAAAGAATATGGAAAACAAGAACTACACCATTAAAGACATTGCCCGCATGGCGGGTGTTTCTGCCGGAACTGTGGACCGCGTGTTGCACAATCGGGGAGATGTTTCTGCCGCCAGCAGGGAGAAGGTTCAAAAAGTGCTTGATGAGATAGACTATCATCCTAATATGTTTGCCATTGGTCTGGCAGCCAAGAAGCGCTACCGTGTTCTGTGTATTATACCTTATTATGTGGAACATGACTATTGGTATTCCGTTGCAGAAGGTATCAACCGTGCCGCACAAGAGTTGCGTCCTTTTAATGTAAGCGTGGACTTTTTGTGCTACCATCATGCCGACCGGCTTTCTTATGAAAAAGCCTGCGCAAAGCTCCGCAAAGAAATAGTGGATGCCATATTGATCGCCCCCAATTTCCGTGAAGAGACAATGTCGCTGACATCTTATCTGGAAGGGAAAAAGATACCTTACGCATTTGTCGACTTTAATATAGAAGACACCCATGCACTCTGCTACATCGGCCAGGACTCCCAAACAAGCGGGTATATGGCTGCTAAAATCCTGATGCGCAAGTATAAGGAAGGACAGGAGCTGATACTATTTCTTAATAATAAAAAGAATAGTCCGGCAGAAATACAGATGCAACGACGCATGGACGGTTTCATGAATTTTATTGCACAGGAACATGAGAATCTGGTGGTTCATGATGTAGTACTGAATAAAGAAGATGATGAAGCCAACCGCCGGACACTGGAAGATTTCTTTGCCGCACATCCCAAGGCAGTATTAGGAGCCGTTTTTAACTCACGTGTCTACCAGGTGGCAGGATATCTACAGGAAACAGGACACCATTTGGAAGGACTAGTTGGATACGACCTTCTGCCCAAGAACGTGGAGTACCTGAAATCCGGCGAAGTAAATTATCTCATCGGACAACGACCGGGACTGCAAGGATACTGTGGCGTAAAAGCTCTGTGCGACCATGTCGTATTCAAACGTCCGGTGACCGGTGTAAAGTATATGCCTATCGACATCCTGATGAAAGAAAACATCAATTTCTATTTTGAATTTGAATAAACATCATAATATCAATCACTTTAAAAACGATTTTTAAGCATGAAAGCATTAAACAAACAGACCGCTCCCAAGGCTCAGCGCCCGGAACGTATCATTCAATTCGGTGAAGGAAACTTCTTACGTGCATTTATCGACTGGATTATTTATAACATGAACGAAAAAACTGACTTCAATAGCAGTGTTGTAGTAGTTCAACCCATCGACAAAGGTATGGTAGACATGCTGAATGCACAGGATGATCTTTATCACGTAAACCTGCAAGGATTGGATAAAGGAGAAACTGTCAATAGCCTGACAATGATCGACGTTATCAGCCGTGCACTGAATCCTTACACTCAGAACAATGAATTCATGAAGTTGGCTGAGCAACCGGAAATGCGTTTTGTAATCTCCAACACAACGGAAGCCGGTATCGCTTTCGATCCCTCCTGCAAACTGACTGACGCTCCGGCTTCTTCTTATCCGGGCAAACTGACCCAACTACTGTATCATCGTTTCAAGACATTCAACGGTGATAAGAGCAAAGGTCTGATTATCTTCCCTTGCGAACTTATCTTCCTGAACGGTCACAAGCTGAAAGAAACCATCTACCAATATATCGAATTATGGCAATTGGGTGATGAATTCAAAACTTGGTTTGAAGAAGCATGTGGTGTGTACGCTACGCTTGTTGACCGTATTGTTCCGGGATTCCCGCGCAAGGATATTGCAGCAATCAAGGAAAAATTGCAGTATGATGATAATTTGGTAGTACAGGCCGAAATCTTCCACCTTTGGGTTATCGAAGCTCCGCAGGAGATTGCCAAAGAATTCCCTGCTGACAAGGCTGGTTTGAATGTTTTGTTCGTTCCTTCTGAAGCACCGTATCACGAAAGAAAAGTAACGTTGCTGAATGGCCCTCACACAGTTCTTTCTCCGGTAGCTTATTTGTCGGGCGTAAACATTGTGCGTGATGCTTGTCAACATCCGGTTATTGGTCAGTACATCAATAAGGTAATGTTCGATGAGTTGATGGAAACATTGAACTTGCCGAAAGATGAGTTGAAGAAGTTTGCGGAAGATGTATTAGAGCGTTTCAACAATCCGTTTGTTGACCATGCCGTTACCAGCATTATGCTGAACTCTTTCCCGAAATATGAAACTCGCGACCTGCCTGGCTTGAAGACTTATCTGCAACGCAAAGGTGAATTGCCTAAGGGACTGGTTCTCGGTTTGGCCGCTATTATTACTTATTATAAAGGTGGTGTTCGTGAAGACGGTGCTGAGATCACCCCGAACGATGCTCCGGAAATCATGCAATTACTGAAAGACCTGTGGGCAACAGGCGATACCCAGAAAGTAACCGAAGGTGTACTTGCTGCAACTTCTATCTGGGGCGAAGATTTGAATAATATCCCGGGACTTACCGCTGCTGTGAAAGCTGATCTGGATTCTATCCAGGAAAAAGGTATGCTAGAAACAGTAAAGGGAATTCTTTAATTAATCTACAAGTATCACAAAGGAGATAGGGCGGGGCAGAGGCTTCGCCCTATTTTTTTATGTTAAGAAGCATAACTATGCATTTTTTATTCCATTAATTTCTTCTTATTATTTTCTTTCACTAACTTGTGAACATTAACTAAAAACAAACTGCTATGAGAAAGGGGCGATGTATTATTCTCATTGGATCTTTATTTCCATTATGTATTCATGGGCAAATCTTAAACACTCCTTACAATCTTCCTCGCTCAGGAGACCGATTAATGAAGTGTCAAATAGCTACCATTCCTCCCAGTAAAAGTGGAATCCAACAAATTTGGAATTTTGCGAATATTAAGTATCAAGAGGCAAATTATGAATTAAAATATGAAATTCAAGGTAGTGATACTATTATTGGCATCGAACATCGTACGATATACTATTATCGAAATTCTGGTGATTCTCTTTTTTGTATGGGATTTGAAAATCCAACGACCTTTATAAGCTATCAACAGCCAGAATTATTGTTTGTCTATCCAATGTTTCAAGGACGAACTATCAGTAAATATTTTGAAGGTAAAGGCAATTATTGCAATCACTTTAATATACACTTATGTGGAAAAGTTATAGTGAAAGCCGATGCTTCTGGTATATTAATATTGCCTGGGGGAGATACAATACAAAATGTATTACGTACTTACACTCATAAATATGTCCATCAGAAGATGACTTCTCAAAAAGAGAAAAATAAGGATTTATCTTTAGAGGCTTTTCCTTTTTCTCTTAGTAAAGATAGTATTGATTATTTACTAGCAAATGACTCTATTCATTTAGAAATAGAAACATGGCATTGGTATGCCGTCGGAAACCGATATCCTCTATTTGAAACAGTAAAAAGTACTGTATGTAAATTAGGGACTTCCCATGAACATTTTAGTACTTCCTTTGCCTATTTACCTCATGAACAAAATTATGACTTACCGTATGATTCGGAGAATGAAGAATGTAAGAACAGGAATGAGGAGCAAAATAGGAAAATGCAAAATTCATTAAATAGACACGATACTCGCAGTGAAATAATAAATTATAATTTATATATTAATAAAGAAGGAAATATAAAGATTAAATATGAATTGAAGCAGAATAACGACATATCATTACTTCTATATGATTTAGAAGGACGACAGCTATTTGCCAAATCAGCTGTATCCCAATTATCTGGACATTATCATGAAACTATACAAATAGAAAAACAATCAAGAGGAAAATATTTATTAATAATTATTGTTGGAGACAAAAAGTATGTTGAAAAAATTGTAAAATTTTAAATTTAGAATATTATGGAACGTTTATTTAATACATTAATTTTATTAATATTATCGATATATTGTCACTCTCAAATAGAAATATCTACCCCTAAAATAATCCCAACATCACCTAATGCAGCTTCTCTAGGTATTTTTGGAGATATTCCTGTTGGTCATTATACAGGTATCCCAAATATCGTTATACCATTATATAAGATTGAACTGGATGGGATGGAAATTCCTATCAGTTTAAATTATCATGCTTCAGGTGTTAAAGTTGCACAGGATGCGAGTTGGGTAGGAATGGGATGGGCTTTGAATGCTGGTGGTTGCATTGCGAAAAATATACAGGGCTGGGATGATTTTGAATTAACCCCCACAGGATATTTTTACAAAAATGCATTACCTGAAAATCCAGGTTCGCCTTTTATATCTGCAAATAATATCCAAATTTTGGAGTTTATAGATATATTAAATGATCGTGTAGATGCTTGTCCTGATATATACTCATTCAATTTTTGCTCATATTCTGGCACATGTTTCTTTCCTCGCAGAATAGATAATCCAGGTCAACTTAATACTCCTCAAGCATTAGTAAGGAATTTACAACAATATTTACATATAGAAAAACGAGGGAATAATATCGTTGTCACAGATGGTAATGGATTCAAATTTTATTTTGGTACTCAAGAGACTACGAAAACATATTCCACTTCTACAAATAGTAGATATAATCGATATTTAGATTATGTAAATAATAAAAAAAACATACCTGTTAAAGGGTTACAAAATGAAGTTACTACAGCATGGCTATTAGACTCTATCGTTTCTTCTAAGCATAATAAAATATCCTTTTTATATAAAGAAGAATATGTGTCAACACCTGTGTTTTTATCAGAATCAACTGATGAAATGATTAATTTATTATATATAACAGGTAATCCCTATATAGAAAATTTATCATCTAATAGTAGTTATACATATTCCACTATAAAGCAAAAAATACTATCACAAATAAATTATAAGAATTTATCAATCGACTTTCAAACAACAGAACGATATGATATTGAACCTGCAAATTCTGCATACAAGCCACAAAAATTATCATATATTATAATAAAGAGTAGTAATGATGTTATCAAAAAAATTGGGTTTGATTATTCATACATAGGAGCTGTTAACAATTATAATAATTGTCGATTATTTCTTAGTAGTGTTTATGAGCTTCCCAATGAGCAGAAATCTGATCGAAAATATATGTTCTCATATATAACCCCAGAAAAATTACCTGCAAAAACAACAACATTAATTGACTATTGGGGATTTGCAAAAGACCCACTCACCCCATTATGTTACTGTTGGTCTACTATTTATCAAGAAGGGGATCGGTCAAAATCAAGGACTTTAATACCTCCTACTATAATACGTTCAGATAATTCCACTAAATATTATTATGGACAAGATAGAACTCCGAATAGCTCTATGCTAACGTATGGCACCTTACAATCTATTAAATACCCCACTGGTGGAAAAACCATTTTTACATATGAACCCCATGAATATGATAATGCTTTTCATGTTGATACAGAAATCGAACAAACAAGTAAATTATCATTTGATGACGTATATATGCATAGCTCTTCAAGTATCGATACACAAGATAACTTTATAAATGGAGGACTCAGCGGAGACCTTTTCACTTTAGATTCGGAAAAAACTATTTATATAAGATTGAAGATAGATTATATGTTGAATGAAACCCCTTTAGATTTGCTTTATCATGGATATGAAGTACGTATTCAAAAGAAACAAGGAAATAGTTATTCTACAGTATATACTATTTTTTATCCAGACGCTCATGAGGGCCCAATTATGCCACAATGGAAAGATTGGCATTACACATTAACGGCTGGTACTTATAAATTATCTATCAATCGAAACTTTTCGTTTTCTTCACTTCCTAATACAGAATATCAAGCACAAGGAGAAGTTAAACTTTCTATATATACTGGTTCTCCTGTGATGTGCAATACAGGAGCTGGTATTAGAATTAAGGAAATTCTAAATGAATCTGAAGGGCTACAAATTCAGAAACGTAAATTTATTTATAAAAATGGTCTATTGATGTCTGAGCCTAGATTTCATTATATATGGAATGTTTCACATTTTGAAATGAATGATGATGGAATTCATCAGTATCAAGCACAATATATACATGGAACATCTTCCTCCTTAATACCATATAGTAATTCAGCTTCTGGAGCTCCTGTAGGCTATGGATGTGTTAGTGAGGAATTATGGGACACTACATTTAAAGGAACAACATCTTACTATTTTAACAATGAAGCGGATGAAATAAATCCTGAATATCTCAGTATTATCCCAAATATTCCTCTGCTTTCTCATACAAATAATGGGCTCTTGACAGCTAAATACTACATAGATAATTCTAAAAGAATCCTCAGACAAGAAGAGTATACATATTCAAATGTAGAATTAAGAGCAATTACGGGTTTAAAAATGTTTGCCCCTCCAATGGAAAATCAGCATTTTGGTCTATACTATTACAACATACCTTCTGAATGGTGGAAACTTGATAGTCAAACTGTGACAGAATATCATGGAAATAAAAAACATTCTAAAACAACTGATTATCTTTATAACAATGTGAATTATCTTCCTAGTTGTATTCAGAAAAGAAATAGCGACGGACGTTTATCAATACATAATATAACTTATGCAAACTCTTCTTCAATAGGAATTTTAGGAAAAATGCAGACTGCCCATATGTTCAATATTCCTATAGAAGAAACAGAAAGTATAAATACTTCTATTGTAAGTCGTAAAATACACACATATAAAGAAGAACAAAATAGGATACTACTCCAAGACTTGTCTGTTGCCAAAGGAAATACAACTCCTCAACTTCGTATTAAATATCTAAATTATGATTGTTATGGGAATATAGCTTACTATATCAAAGATAACATTGAGCATGTTGTCTATCTATGGGGGTATAATGGACAATATCCTATAGCCAAAATTGAAAATGCTACTTATTCTGCTGTACAAACAGCTCTAAGTGGGGTTACTCCAGATGCATTAGCAAAACAGCCACATCCCAATATGGACCAGGTCAATGCTCTGCGAACTGCTCTACCAAAAGCACTAATTCACACATATACATATCGTCCTCATGTTGGTATAATAGCAGAAACTGATTCAAAAAATGTGACTATTCATTACGAATATGATTCTATGAATAGATTGAAATATATTCGTGATATGTATGGCAACATTCTTAAATCTTTTGATTATCAATACAAACATTAAAAAATGATATAATGAAAAATAATATATATATATTCTTAATACTGCTTCCACTTCCCACAATTGCTATGTCCCAACAAATAGTAGCAAGTTATCCATTTACCATTGAGTGTTATGGGGATTTTTATTCCGATCCATATAATATTCAAGGGCATCAAAGCATCGAATATGTTATCACCCTAGCTCGTAAGATGAAACTTACCGTAGAGCATTGTGCAACTGATAATTATGCTTATACGGAACTTAAATCTTATATTAATGGCCAACATAATATAATATCGACGACCTGTAACGGGTTACCAGGATTAAAAAAATTTTCTTCAACATTAGAGCCGGGAACTTACACCTTTACATCTTCCGGAGCAGCTAATGCTGATGATGCCATACTAGATATAACTTTTTACACAGATAAACCAGACGCTTCTATCAATGGAAAAAATTCACCTATTGACATCGGGGCACTAGAACAAGGGAATATTAAACAATATAGTATGGATAGTTATACTTATACGAATTCATATGTTGGAGTGAGTAATGAAATGGGAGGAGATATTTACTATCGTTTTTCATTGTTAGAACAAATGAAAGTCTCTGTCAATAACATAGCAGACAGTAATATTACCACGCATTTTTTAAATTCTTCTTTTGAATTAATTTATGAAAGTATTGCCTCTACTAGTTGTGCCGTTTTACCAGCAGGCACTTATTACGTAGTAGTAGAATATACAGCAGGATATGATGGGATTATACAAACTATTATATCAACTTTGAATTCAGACATTCCAACGTATGATGATTCTAATCAGGTAACTTTCCCAATATCTGACACTCAAAGAAATATAGTTCGTACTGCTACGCTACTTATTCCAACAGCAGGTCAGAATACTGTAAACTTAACTATGGAAAACTCCATACTTGAATATCTATATATTGACGAATTAGGACGTTCATCTGAAGTAATTCAAAAAGAATACAATCCAGATTTTGCAGATATAGTAACATTAACTCAATATGATGCATTAGGGCGCAAGGAAAAAGAGTGGGTTCCTATTTGCATGCCTTCTAATAGTGGCAAATATGTCTCTCCTAACATTATCGAATCTCAACAGACCGATAATGCAGCATACAATAGGATTATTTATGAAGATTCCCCCCTCCATCGTATTATTAAACAAATAGGTAGTGGAGATGCATGGCATTCTGTACAAAAAGGAATCAGTACTACATATTCCACTAACTCAGACAGGGATGTTAAATTATATTACGTAAACAACAGTGGTAAACTTATTCAATCAGAATACTACGCAACAGGTGAACTTTCTGATATGACAATAACAGATGAAGATGGGGTATCCAATACCATTTTCACTGATAAATTTGATAGAAAAGTATTAGAACGTCAAGGTAGTAATGATACCTACTTTGTGTATGATGATTATAATAACCTTTCATTTGTACTTCAACCTATGTATCAAGAAAATGCTGATCTCTCATTATATGCTTTTCAATATAAATATAATAATCGTAATTTATGTATAGAGAAAAAACTTCCTGGGGCTAATCCTATTAGATATGTATACGACCAAGCTGATAGACTTGTTTTTATGCAAAATGGCAATCAAGGCAGTAATCAATGGACATTTATATTCTATGACGCTTTAGGCAGAGAGGTTATCCGAGGCCTTTGTACTGCCAACTCTCTTCCCAATATATCTAATCATAGTATGATAACGGAATTTTCGACATCGGCAGCAGGCTTATTTCAAACAGGATATATTTGCCCTGAGATAGTGAAAAACGGGATAAATTACACTAAATTATTAACTATCAGTTACTATGATAATTATGATTTTTTGAATCTTTCCTGCTTAGCAACTCACAAAAGCTCATTATCTTATGGATTTGAAAATGGTACACACCCTACAGACTATACTCAACAATATATTGCTTCTCCTGAAAATCTTTCTGCTAAAGGATTATTAACCGGAACTGGAACCGGATTAATGGAGGAAAATATTGTACTATTTGCTTCTTTATACTATGATGATAAAGATCAAATAGTACAAAGCCGCTCTATGAACCACTTAGGTAAATATGAAAAGGATTTCTTCAGCTATTCATTTAGTGGTAAAGTCCTCAAACATCTACATATTCACACTGCAAATGAGAAAGAGATGCAAACAGAATTATATACTTATGTTTATGATCATGCAGAACGCCTGCAAGAAGTAAGACACAAGTTAAATGGGAATAGTGAAGTAAAGCTTGCTATCAATACCTATGATAAGTTAGGGAGATTAAAAACAAAAATGCATCATGGCACTTCAGGACATAAGCTGACTTATGAATATAATATACGTAATTGGTTGACCCAAATCAGCGGAATACTTTTCGAACAAAATCTTTATTATAACACAGGGAATGGAAGTCAATGTTATAATGGCAATATTGGAAGTATGACTTGGAAGAGTGGGGAAGACGGCATACGTGGTTATAAGTTTACTTATGATAATATGAGTCGCATGAAAAATGCTATTTATGGCGAAGGAACAAGTATCACTCCTCCTACAGGAAAAAACTTCTCAGAGAATGTGATCGGTTATGATCATAATGGAAACATTACCGGTCTACAAAGATATGGTAAGGTGAGTGGGAGTACTTATGGAAAGATTGATGATTTGTCCTTAACGTATGTAGGTAATCAACTTAATAATGTAACGGATGCCGCAACAGATCCTCTTTATAATGGTGCATTTAACTTCGTTGATGGCAATAAAACTTCTATTCAGGAGTACAAATATGATGCTAATGGTAATTTAGAACAAGATTATAATAAGAAAATAACTAAGATTCAATATAATAGTTTAAATTTGCCAAGTACACTACAATTTGCAAATGGTAATAGCACGAATTACTTATATGGTGCTGATGGTATGAAACGACGAGTAACCCATAAAACGGCTATTGCCAATATTTCCGTACCAATGGGACAGATAAAGGAATTGGCAAGTAGTCAAATTTCTCAGACTAATACTATTGACTATTGTAGTAATGTGATCTATGAAAATGGAGTTTTAAACATGATTCTCACTGAAGAAGGTTATATGACATTTAGTGGGAATACTCCTATTTATCATTATTACCTGAAAGATCATCAAGGCAATAATCGCATAATTATGAATCAAAATGGGACAACGGCTGAACAGGTTAATCACTATTATCCTTTTGGTGGCTTGTTTGAAGAGGGTCTAGCTACAAGTAATCAGAATTATAAGTATAATAGTAAGGAGTTGGATCGCATGCATGGATTAGATTGGTATGATTATATAGCTAGGATGATGGATAGCTCATTAGGACGCTTTATAGCACTGGATCCGTTAGCTGAAGAATATTACTCGATAAGTCCTTATTTATGTTGTGCAAATAATCCGATAAATGCAATTGATCCAGATGGGAAAAGTACTTGGGTCATTAATAATAGTGATGGAACTTATCGTGTAGTTGGGGGATTGTTAGAAGATAACGACCCCAATATATATGTATATACTATTGAAGATGGACAATTAATTAGAGGAGAATCTATCGGTATCACAACATCAATGACCTCATTTTACGATAGTGATATGAATGGAGGCAAAGGTGCATGGGCTGTTGGAAGTATAATAAATCCCAATGATCAGAGCGGAAAACAGTTCCTAAAAGATTTTACACAAAATCCTCCTAACATTGGTTTTTATATGGATAATGCAAAAACGAATCAATTTTACGACTTTAAAGTGACAAATGGAACAAGTCAAATTCTTTATAAAAAACACGAAGATCTCTATAGAGGAATGCCTGTTAAAACCAAGAAGGATGGTACAAATGTTTATTCGTCAGCACGAGATATTGGTAATATCGCGGCTGGTTACATCGCAGGAATAAATAGTATTCCTTGGTCGATAGCACGGAAGAAATATGATAAACTTCAATCCCAACAAGAGAACCGTAAATCCGTAGAAGGCATATCTTCTCAAAATGCACAATATCTTGGATGGAAAATCGGAATTTATAATGCCACTTATTCTCCCGTAGCTGGTTATCCTATAGTGAATTTTGTAAATAATGTTTTAAATAATCTGTTTTATATATCAACAAAGAAATGAAAAGAATACTACTATTAATTATTTTAAATTGTATCGTTCTATCATGCATAAACGATAATACTGTAACTAAAGAAAAAAAACACAACTTTTCTTTTTATATACCGGAAATGGACCTTACAATTACAACTTCAAAACAAGTAGGAGCGAAATTTTATACATTGTTTTCCAAAGACAGTATCGTATGGCTACCAGACAGTATTGTATCTCTACCCGTATATATGGACTATATTATAAATCAAACCCATGAGATGGGGCCTATCAATATCATATTGAATCCTGCTCAAAAGGATAGCATTTATATATATGAAGACGAATATATAAAACATATTCAGGGCTTCAATTATAAGTTATGTGTTTTAACTCATAAAGAATTTGATACCCGCTTCTTTGAATCTCGAATATCTACACACCCCCTCATTTTAAAATATCCATATATACATATTGTTATATTTCCTAATACATATGTCATAGCAAGTGATAGTTATAAAATTACTCAAAAAATAATAAAAGAGGGTAGTATTTATGGATATTAGATTCATTACGCCAGATTTTGTAAAGCCTCGAACAGATGAAGCAAGATCTATTATCATTGGTAAATAGAATCTATCCTTATAATATCTGAAAGTGGGATGAAAATTATTATCTTAAAGATACGATTCAAAGTCAGTATTATATTTGATAATATGTCTCAATACACTGTGAAACCTATCATCTTACAAAGCATGCAAGTAGGTGCTAAGCAGGTCTTTTTATCCCGATTCGACGAAAAAAGAAGATCTTTCAATCAATACCTATGAGATATTATGTAATGCTAGAGCAACATATTGTATAAAAATTAACCTTATAAGCAATTATATAGAGATATTTTTTGATAAGTAACAACGTTTTTTAGACGTTGTTTCCTACATCCTACACCCATGATTATACTCCATTGAATATCAAGCAAATATATGGTGTATAAAAGGGTGTAGGCAGATGTATAAAACCCTCTTCCTACACCCCGAAATTCATAAAAAACACGTTTTTTATTCTGTAACCTCCTTATTATCAGCCCGTACATACACTTTGTGCGAACCTTGCCCCACTGTATTCAAATACCCCTTTTCTACAAGCAAATTGAGGTCATTCAATGCTTTATTCTTCAAAAGTCCTGTAATTCCGCTATAATCATGACGGGTAATGAAAGGATGTGTCTCCAAAAAAGCCAGCAAACGGCGATAACGCTCCGCACCGCTAAGTTCCGCGCTTTTTCGGAAACCATATTTGGCACGTTCTACATAGCCCGCACAGCGTTTCCGGAAATCGGGAGACACACGCAGGTGTACTTTGCCAAAGAAAATAGTTTGCGAATGAATCTCTTTGGGATCCATTACCGGACGGGCTTGCAAGCTTGCCGAAAAATATCCGATATCACCTAACTGTACATGATGTCCTTCGGACAGGTAATAGGAAATACGGTCCTCAAGCAAAGCCACCACGCCCTTCACATCACCGGGAGTGAAGCTGGACATATCGGCTATATCCTGAACCAAGCGCTCCATTTCAATAGTACCCTTATTTACGATACGTGGGTACAAAGGTTGTAATTCGCCGTCACCCTTCGGGTTCGGGCGTCTCCGAAAATCATATTCTGCTGCCATAATGCTATGTTATTAAGTTACTAAATCATCATTTGCCCCTTTCCTTTTCCTCTTTTGCATTAAGGAAAATATCAGTAAGCTATAGGCAAAACTTTGTTTTCCAATTGTGGGCTGTGCATCCTGCAATTATAGGATGCACAGCCCACAGCCGAGAACTGTCCGTCCCGCAATTGCGGGACGAAGTTTTGCTACTGACAAAGATACAAAAACAATAAGGGAAAGTCAAGTTTTCTACCAACTATATTTCAATTTTTATGATTGCTTTATGATGGACAGAAAAGGGGTGTTGCCGCTTAACAAAAGCCTTGATTTATTTGTTTTAAACGCATTTTATACCTACCTTGCAGTCTCTTAGGAAAAGGTTCTTAGGAATAAATTATTTTTTAAATAAACACACAAATGAAAATAACCCTTGTCAGAGAAGAAAAAGAGAGTGGGAGAGAAGCCGTCAGCACCTGCGAGGCAGATGTATTATTGGAACGGATAAAGACAGAAACTAAAGCAGCACACGTCACCGCACTACGGACCATGCTACTATATACCACCCCTGATGCTCGTGGTCACTACGAGCACATTGATAAATTGCCACGCATTTATCCGGCTGTAGAATATGGAAGAAGCCGCGATGGAGGCAGAAAGCTGAAGCGCTACAACGGCATAGTAATGCTCGAAGTAAATGGCCTGGCCGGATTGTCAGAAGTAGAACTAGTGAAAGAGCAGGCAAGATTATTACCGCAAACGTGGGCAGCTATTACCGGAAGCAGCGGACGGAGCGTAAAGATATGGGTGAAATTCGTGCTTCCCGACGGAAACCTCCCTGTAAAAGAGGAGAATATCACTCTCTTTCATGCCTGCGCTTATCGTATGGCTGTGCAGTGCTATCAACCCATACTGCCGTTTCCCATAACCTTGAAAGAACCTAACCCCGCACAAAGCTGCCGCATGACGCTGGACACTGACCCTTATTTCAATCCTGACGCCATAGCTTTCTGCCAGGAGCAGCCGTTCAGCATGCCCGGTGAACAGACTTTCCACCAACGGAAATTGACGGAAAAGAATCCGTTGCTGAGACTGAAACCCGGATTTGAGACATCAGAAACCTTCACCATACTGTTTGAAACAACCCTCGGCAAGGCATTGGATGAAATGCAGAACTGGAAGCGGGGAGATACCTTGCATCCGCTGCTGGTGTGCCTGGCCGAAAATTGCTTCAAAGCAGGGATACCGGAAGAAGAAACCGTACGTCAGGTTATGATACACTATTACAGACAGGCAGACGAACAGGATGTCAGGATAACCATTCACAATCTGTATCGTGAATGCAAAGGATTTGGTAAGAAGTCAGCCCTGACACCGGAACAAAAAATCTCACTGCAATTGGAGGAATTCATGGGACGTAGATATGAATTCCGTTTTAATACCGTCAGCAATGATCTGGAATTTCGTCAAAAGGACTCCATTCACTTCTACTTCCAGCCTGTTGACCAACGGGCACGGAACAGCATATCAATGGATGCCCTGCAAGAAGGCATTAAAGTGTGGGACCGGGATGTAAACCGCTATCTGGCGTCCAATCGTGTACCACTATACAATCCGGTAGAAGATTATCTGTGCAGCGTAGGGCGTTGGGACGGTAAAGATCGTATTCATGCGCTTGCCGACCTCGTACCTTGCAATAATCCACACTGGCGTCAACTCTTCTACCGTTGGTTTCTGAATATGGTGGCTCACTGGCGGGGGCTCAACAAACAGTATGCCAACAGCACATCGCCTCTTTTAGTCGGTGCTCAAGGTTTTCGAAAATCAACCTATTGCCGGATCATTCTTCCGCCCGAACTTCGTTTCGGCTATACGGACAGCCTGGATTTCAGAAATAAGCGGGATGCCGAAATGTATCTGGGGCGTTTTATGCTGATCAACATTGATGAGTTTGACCAGGTCAGCATGAATCAGCAAAGTTTTCTAAAACATCTGTTACAGAAGCCTGTAGCCAATCTGCGCAAACCTTATGGCAGTAGTATTCAGGAGATGCGACGTTATGCTTCATTCATAGGTACCAGTAACCAAAAAGATTTGTTGACCGATCCGAGTGGTAGCCGCCGTTTTTTTTGTATCGAGGTAACAGCACCCATCAATACAAACGTTACCATCAACTACCGTCAACTGTATGCACAAGCAATGGAGGCTATCACGAAAGGAGAACGTTACTGGTTTGATGACACAGACGAAGCAATTCTGAAGGAATCTAACCGGGAATTCGAACAAATCAGTCCGCTGGAGCAACTTTTCCATTGTCATTTTCGTTCACCGGAAGAAGGAGAGACGGGAGAACAATTGTCCGCCATGCAGATTATTGAATATCTACAAGAGAAGAACAAGGCTATTAATCTGTCTCAAAGCAGTATAACTACATTTGGACGTATTTTGAAAAGAAACCAGATTCAGTCCAAACGAACTAAGAAAGGGATGATATACGAAGTGATAAAGTTGTGATTTCAGTAAAATTGTGGTGTAGGAAGGCAGGCTTCCTACACCTTCCTACATACTTTCCTACATCATATATCAACTTGTAAATTAACGACTTAATCGTTTCGGTGTATGATGTAGGTTCCTTTTAGAAAATAGTGTTATGGGAATTTTCTTTTTATTCTGCTCCCCGTAATATGAATGTTGTGGCCCCGATAGTAACGATAGCCCCGTCCTCAATACGGATACGGTCTTTATCTCCCAGTATTTCATTATTCAGAAAAGTTCCGGTCAGACTGGGGGCATCTTGTAGAGTATAAACAAGTTTGCCTTGCTTATTTCGCTTCACATTAATAATGCAGTGACGGCGATCCATACTCATGTCCGACGTTTCAATAGGAGTATTGATATTGGTTCCCACACAGCGACGGCCAATTACATTGTCACCTTCCTGCAAAGGAAGCACTTGTTTGAAGCCAAACACATTCTCAATCACCGTAATACTGCCAAAAGCATCTTTAAATTCTTCTTCATCAGGGCGTTCTTCCTTTTGCGGAGCACGCATCTTTGTCTTTCCCAGACGAATACTAAACTGCTTGCCACAATGCTCACAAACGAAGACCAATGACTGACCTTCGCTGTATTTTGTTTCATCGAACAAAAGATAATTCTCACATTTAGGACAACGGATACGCTTCATAAGATTAAAAATTTAAGAATTATCACTTCTTCAGCACCCAAGCATTTTTGTACATCTCATTTTGGCGAATTCTTGCCAAAGCCTGATAAGCTTCCACTTCTGTTCCGCAAGATTCAATGCTGACACGCATTTTGCCGTCTCCAACAATCGCTTTCGCAGTGGAGAAGCCTTTTGCAACCAGCTGGGCTGCCATTGCTTCTGCATCTTGTTCTGTGCCCACGCTAGCAATGATAATATGATAGGGTCTTTTAGGAGTGGCAACGGACTGTTTAGCAGCAACAGGTTGCACATTTTGTTTAGGAGTCTCAGAAGTTACAACTGCTTTAGAAGTCTCAGCCTTAGCTTGAGCTTCTGTAGATACAGCCGGTGTTTTACCAACTTTGACTTCTCTAACCGCAACAGGGACTACCACTTTCTTTTGTGTCCCTTTTTGCTTGTTAGCTGATTTGCGGGTGGGGGTATTCTGCTTTACAATAATCGGTGTAATAGCCAAAGATTGCTTTTCTATTTTCTCAAACAGCTCATCCGGTAATAGCTTTGCATAATTTTCTTCCACCACTTCCGTATTCTCTATCGGAGTGGAAAAGAAGAAAGAAAGCACAATTGCAGCTACCACTGCGGCAGCATTAGTCAGATATGCACGGTTAAACTTGATGGAGAAAGTACGTTTTTCCTTTTTGATAGCGGCAGGCACTGAATAAGCGGCAACTTTCTCGGTCGACGTTTTTTCCAAAGCAGACAATTCCTGCATCTCAAATGCATCCAGCCCATATAAATAAGGAGTTGTGATCTTATTATCATAAGGTGCGAAGTCGAAGGTGTTATGAATAGTGTAACGTACTTCGCCAACATTCGGCAAATCAACCTTACCGTCTTCGTGCAACGTGGCTATTAATTCGTCCACTTTACGTTCTACCATCTTGGTAGCATCAGAGAAATTGGTTCCATACACAGACATATAAGACTGTACCAGCAAACCGTCATTCATCTTCAATTGCGGATTAAAGCCGATAATACGGGTAGGGGGCAGGAAAATATTTTCTTCTTTCACTCTTGTAGCCGAAGCGTAATGAGCAACAAATCCTCCCAAACCCGGAACAATGACGCAGTCATTTTCCAATAACAAAGCTTCTATATGTTGTGCCAATTCAATCATGCTGCAAAAGTAACGCAAATCTCGGATATAAGCCAGTTTCAGGGCATTTTTCTTTTCAACAATTTATAAACAGCGTTTATTGAGTAAGCCAACTTAATTCTTGCAATTAAATTGGCTTACTTTATTATCCATACGTTTTTATTTTAAAATTATTCTTGCCAGCTATTTCCATGTATTGAGAACTTTTCCCATTTTATAGTTATATAAAAGTTTCATATTATTCTGTTTTTATAAACTTGTGAGAAAAATGTCCTTCTTTAGTATGAATAACCATCAAATAAACTCCTGAGGGTAAATCTGAAATATCAATTTCATTCTTCTTTCCATTACAAACTTTAATCAAACTTCCTTCTATCTTGAAAATTTCTACTTTTTTAATATCAAGGGCTATCCTAATTTTCATTAGTCCGGTTGACAGCTTTTCAATATTAGGTTGTTTTATATTGTAATCTTTTAATTTATCGATGCCGTTAAAACGTGCTATTACAGGTTTATCACAATCACAAATAATTAAAGGTGGAGGAGGTACTACTTTTGCATGTAAGCCTGAACCTTGTCTGACAAGGAAACCATCTTTCATAACAATTTTATTGTATGCTATAAAATCATAATGCTTTCCATTCTCCACTTTTGCTCCTCTATTTAAAACTATATCTCCATAGCGATTACTTTGATCATAATATGTTAGATTATTCAAGTTTAAAGATGTGGAGCTATCAACCACTTTTAGCTTTTTAGTCACACGCAAATTGTAATTTGTAGTAACTCTATTCAAAGGATTCCTTGGTTGTCCTAATAAATACCCCATTTTGCCTCCCCAAACATTTAGTCCAATAATAATTTCTCCTTCCGTTTGTAAATCAAAGCAAACTGAATAATCTCCAAATCGGTATGCATTATAATATCGCGTATCTTCCATGCCAACTATCGTATTAGCAACATATGATCTACCGGGGTATTCTTTGTTGGACACTGTTCTCGTCCAAAATATTTCATATATTCCATCGTACCTTGTGGCTGGAGTTGGACTATAAGTCAAATAAGCACGGTCATAGAATTTTAATCGACTTCCCCTCTGAACTTCATATACCTGATTAGTAAAGCAATCATCGGGTAAAATAGCTGCAACTATACCATCTGATTCTACAACAGCAAAATAATAGTTTAGTATATTTTGATGATTATTCTCATCAATAATGTGTAATTTCATCTTATAGTTACCAGGCTTAGTACGTTTGATAGGACCTATTTTACAAGAATTGCCTCCATTACGTATAATCTTTACCTCCCTCTTGGCATCATCATTGTAATCTCCAAAATCATTGGGTTCTTTATTTATTAGACAAGTCCAATCTATCTTCCCATAGCCGCTAATCGTCTTAGCATTAAAATAAATATCGTCTGTTACCGTTGGAATATTAGGAAGTATTTCTACAATTTCTAAGTCTATATTACTATCTAAATTCGGCACAAAAGGATATATATCCTCAAATCCTAAAAAGTTACGAAAAACGCCATGGTCAAAAGAAACGGATATTTTTCCAAATAAATCAGGAGAGTTACTATCACCAATAAATTTATTATATTCATCATACGTAGGTTCACAATATGATTTTCCACCATGCAGTATCCCTACTATTTGATGTGCAGAATTAAATAAAGGTGAACCAGACGAACCTTCTGCTGTAACTCCCTCAATCCACTGCACCTTCCAATGCTCCTCCCTAATATGCCCATCCCACCGTGCAGATGTTATATTTTGCGTTGTAGAAATTTTCTTTACATCTCCATTTGGGTGATGAATGCAAATATAATTTTCACTACCTAAAGCATCCTCTTCCCCTTTTGCTATGCCAGCAAAAGCTATATCATAATTCCCGAACTCAGAAAGTGTATTATGCAATTGTAGAAGCAGCCAATCTGACTCTTTGCTACCAGAATTGCGTGAAACAATAGTTGCACCTAAGACAGATTTCGTGGTATTGTAAGGAAGTTCACCACCATCGCTATTGCAATATAAAGATTCATGTCTAAACAAAATGAGCCAATCTTTGGTATCGGAATATTTGCCAGCCCCAATTTCGTAACAGTGATTTGCTGTCAAGAAAAAAGGTCTATCAGTAGAAACATAATTATTTGTTTTATTTATCAAGACACCAGAACACACTCCCCAATATCGACCGTTCGTCCTTTCTAGAATCATAGCAGTTGATTTTACTTCTATATCAATAAAAAGATTCTGATAACATATAGTATTGATATTACAAGAACCTGAACCTTCTTGACTAAAAGGTCCCTTCCGATTAAAGCAGTCTTCATAAATATATACAACTTCACTTAGATTCATTGTGGCTTTTTCTTTGCATTCACTAGGTTGAAAGAATTCAAGAAAAACAGAATTTCCATTTATATACTGCGTCAAAAAAGTACCATCCTTTCGATTATTCCGTTGTGTAAATGAGCCCAATATCATATCTTTTGCATCATTATATATAAATAAATTACATCCCATAGGAATGTAAAACTTATCAAAAATGAACTGATAACCATTAGCATATTCTGAACGAATATTTAATATCCATAACGTACCATCACTAACCTTAATAGAATCAGCTTTTTCAAAATAGCTAATTCCTAAATCTATTTCTTTTCCATAAATAAATTTGGATTTACAATCAGGACAATAATCAGGTAATCCATTAACCTCTTCACGTATTTTATTGACGCTTAAATCTTCTACAAATACAATATTCTCTACAGAAAAAGTGCTATTCTTTAACATATTGGCGTGTCTAGGCTTTCCGCCATAGCTAACCTGCGAAGTACATATTTCAATGTTAGATAGCAGTAGGATAAACAATTGTATCCCAAAAACTATATAATAAGTTTTTCTGTTCATGTTCTTATTTCATTATTTGCTGCTTTAATTCTTCTATTTCTTTTTGTTGCTGGATTACATACAAAGTCAGCTCTTCTATTTTCTGAAGCAAAAGTGCATTGTTTTCCCCCACGCTAATGCCGTTAGCCTTAACTTCTTCCTCAGAAGGAACATTTGGCAATGTACCCTTTTCTTTTATGTATTCTTCGACTTCTCTCAATGTAGGTAATTTATAATTTTGTTTAAAGACAAAATCAGCCCAATTTGATTCTACCAAGATTTCTTTAGCCCTGATGGTTCCATTTACATCAAGTTTGTTTTGAGGGTTATCGGTACCAATACCTACATTGCCACTTGTTACCAATAAATCTTTTGTGATAGTAGTCCCATTTACGTCTAACTCATGTTTAGGAGTTGAAGTTTTAATTCCAAACTTCCCATTATTATAAAAATAGTATATTCCTTTCCAACCAGGCTCCTCTTCAACTGTTATACCTATCACAGCACAATCATCACCTAATTGATTATCACCAACATTTATTCTCATTTGAGTATGATCCTTTCCCGTACAATACTTAGATATCCACACACGATCCGTATAATCTCCGACTCCTCTCACCATTACTGCGGCCCCCCAACCTTCCCATATCGTTGGTTCATCATCGCCAGCATTCAATTGATCGGTAAAGTTCTGAGAATACAGATTTACACACAATAATAAAAACAATAACATGAATAGTACTTTTTTCATAATATTTTTTTTAGAGGTTAATAAATATGTATGAAAATTAGTCAATTGAATTTCAAAATATCAAAATATTAATATGTTAAGAAACACATATATGCTATAATACAATTAAATCATTAAATCATTAAATAATTTACTTATATACAACATTTTAATCTTTTCTATAAGAATGATTATTTCAGAATCGGTCGTAAAGAAATGGTGTACACCTTTGATAGTAGTACCATCAAGCTTTGTTTGAACCTATCTTCAAAGAAAAGATTGTAATATTTTTTTACAGCATTAATTATTATAGAACAATGTCATTGAGCAATCATATTTTTAAGTCCATTTAAAGATTACATAGTTGACAAAACTCGCAATATTTTGCATAGTCCAATTTTTCGTTCAAAAACAGAGGGAAGTTTTACACAGCAAGAAATTAAGAGTTTGTCTACAAGGAGTTAACTTCTTGCAGGTTTGAAAAATACTGTTTATAAAATCCTGAATATCAAATAGTACAAATCTACTAAGAATTCTGCCTATTTTACTACGATTTTTCTTAAATGCTGATGCATAAATAATAGACAATTCAACAATAAACCGGAAAAACTAACGTTTATTGGCATAAGAGAGTTATTTTTGCAACCAATCAAACTATAAAAATATTAAAGTATACGATGAAGATTAAAACGCTGATACCTGCCCTTTCACTTCTAATATTAGTGTCGTGCAAAACAACGAACGACTCAATTGCATATTTCCAAGATCTAGATAATTTGGCTGCATATTCCGGAGATAGCATTAATTATGCCCCTAAAATAGTGCCTGATGACGAATTGTCTATTACTATATCAGGAGTGGATCCTAATGCTGTGGCTGTATTCAATATGCCTTTGTCCAGCTATATGACACCCGGTGAGACCAATGTAACCATGACACCTGTACTACATACATACTTGGTAGATTCTCATGGTAAAATTGACTTCCCTGTGCTTGGCAAAATCTCTGTAGCAGGAATGACTCGTAGTGAGTTGACGGATCTGATGACTGATAAACTGGCTACTTATGTAAAAGATCCGATTGTAACAGTTCAAATACGCAATTTTAAAGTTTCGGTTCTGGGCGAAGTAACTAAACCTGGTACGGTCAGTGTCCCCAATGAACGTCTATCTATTCTTGATGCTATTGGTATGGCAGGAGATCTAACCATTTATGGTAATCGTAAAAATGTATTACTTATACGTGATAACGGAGGTAAAAAGGAATATCATCGTTTTGACCTCACTTCTATAGAATCTCTGAATTCACCTTATTACTATTTACAACAAAACGATGTGCTTTATGTAGAACCTAACAAGGCCCGAAAAGGTAATGCCAAATATAGCCAAAACCAACAATTCAATATATCATTAGCTTCTACTATAATCAGCGCCATTTCTGTCTTGGCATCATTAGGAATCGCATTATTGGTAAAATAAAATCACTGTTATGTCTCAACAAAACCAATTGAATGATATCGGGAAACTAAAAGAAATTTTAGTATTCTATTTGAGAAGATGGAAAATATTCCTAGTCAGTCTCATCGTATGTATCAGCATTGCTATATTGTATATATATATAACCAAACCTGTTTATTTGGTAACAGCAAACATCCTTGTGGAAGAAAAAGAAAGTAGCCCAATGAATCAGATGCAGTCGATGATGAAAGGATTTTCTTTAACCGACGTTTTCGGAGGAAATTCCAGCATACATAATGAAATAGAACTGATTCGTTCCTTCTCTATGTTTCGCCGTGTAGTTAAGAGTTTAAATCTGAATGAAAAGTATAGTTCCGGTGAATGGATATTTCCAATATCTTATTATAAGAACAGTCCTGTGGTTATTACTCCTATAAATGATATTGCGGACACCCTCACTGCGACTTTAAAATTCAAAATCAAAAGTTCAGGAAAAAATGTAAAAGTAAAAATGTCCAAGGGATTTAAAACCTTACATGAGGAGACTTTTTCGTTACCTTTCATTATGCAAACTTCTTATGGAGATTTTAAGATAGAGACAACCCAGTTTTATAACCCTAACAAAGAAATCAATGTAAAAGTCAGTTTTTCCGGATATGATTATGCCACCGAAATGCTACAAAAAGAAGTAGAGGTGGATTTTGCGACTAAAAAGGCCAACATCATCAATATGCAACTTAAAGAAAAAAACATCAAGAAAGGAAAAGATGTCCTGAACGAATTGATTGCTTCTTATAATACCTCCAGCAAAGAACGCCGAAATGCTCTGGCAGGCAATATGGTACTCTTTCTGGATGAGCGTATTAATCTTATATCAAAAGAACTGGTAGAAATAGAAAAACAAATAGAAAGCTATAAGAAAGAAAATTCTCTGACTGACATTGAGGCGGAAGCTAAAATTATACTAGATAAAAGTACTAATTTCAAAGAACGGTTGATTGAAGCAGAAACTCAATATACCGTTATTGAGTTAGTGGAGGAATTTTTGCTGAAACCAGAAAACCGTTTCTCACTGGTTCCTTTAAATATCGGACTGAATGACCGTACCGTTTTAGAGGGACTTCAAAAATACAACGAAGCGCTATTGGAACGTTTAAGATTATTAAAAACAACCCAGGGAAATACTCCAACCCTCGATATCATGAACGAACAGATAGATGCAATGCATGACAATATGTTGGCAACTATCCGGAGTTTGAAGTCCGGTTTCAGCCATGCTAAGGAAAACTTGCAAGAACAAGGAGATTATTTCATGGCTCGTATTAAAGGCATGCCTACACAAGAAAGGGAGTTTATTGATATCAAGCGCCAACAGATGATCAAGCAGGAATTATTTGTATTCCTGTTGCAGAAAAAAGAAGAAAATGCATTGTCTATGGCTGTAACTACTCCTAAAGCTGAAATTGTAGATAAAGCCTATACTTTACAGACGCCTGTCAGCCCACGCCCCATGAGACTGTTGGCTTTTGCTATGAGTATTGCAATTATAGGAGCAGGTTGTTACATCAAAGTTAGATATTAGAAGAGCTTGGAAATGTTGCAAAAAGAACAGTTAGGATTATGTCCGGAGGATTTTGTTCTTCCGGTCTCTTTCTTATTATCCATGTCCTTGTTAGGTCTGGAGTTTCCTTTTGCATATATATTAGTCTTCATCGTCCTGTATCTCTCACTGATAGTAAACAAGTATGATTTCCTGTTACAAAGTACGATCTTATTTGGAGTATTTGGTTTCTATGATGAGAATGTGACTTTTCCCATTAAGATGCACGATTTGCTATTCATCGTATATATAGCCGGATTCTTTATTTATTGGAAGAAGAAAAACATCAGTAAACTGCTGATATTGATTTCAGCATATATATTGTTCTTGATTTTTGTTGCAATGCTGAGTGACGAAACCTTGATTGTACAAATAAGAAGGCTAAGATTATATATGCATATTCTTTATTTTCTCTTTCCTTTGTTGGTTTTCAGAAATCATGATTTCGAAATCGATAAGTTCTTCAAAAAGCTGTTCATTTATGTGCTAATTATCAGTAGCTTCTACATTCTGGATTCTTTAGTATTCAGTAGTAATATCCTAGTACCGCGTACAACATGGGGAGATCTGACCTATACGACTTTAGAGATGAATCTGTTTGGTGAATTTCTCAGAATATATCCTCCGGGAATGTATTTTGTGGCACTACTTTTATTTCCTATGCTTTATCTCTATAAAACTCCCTTAAAATATATATTGATCATAGCACTGGGATTAATTTGTACGAAAACATTCAGTGTCATAGGAGGAGTCTTGATTACCATCTTCTGCTTTTATGGTACATGGAAGAAGAAAATCATATATTTGGTAATCGGATCTGTGATGTTGGCCGCCGGATATGTATTAGACGGACAAATGAATGGAGCATTGCGTGTTCAACATCTGGTAGGTCAGTTTACCTCCTTTGCATCTTATCGTTCTGTAGAAGATGCTATGAGTGACATGGACAATCTGGCTGAATTCGGTTCTGACAGAGGTGCACAGATCATTCCTAAAATAGAATTGCTCACTTCTACACAAAAGCTCATGCTTGGGTTTGGGTTTCTCCATAACGAGTTAACAACCAATGATGATTACATCATCCATAATGAATATTACTCTGATCAATCGGCAGCCGAAGAGGTAGCCTCTTTAGTAGAGGTTACACAAGTCCAGACTATACTTGATACAGGACTCATTGGTTTTTGTGTGCAACATTTATTCTATATTGCCATTTACTTTTTCCTTCGAAAATATAAGTATAGCAATTTGTATCTTGTAACTCTTGTTTGCATCTCTATTTTTGGTGTCGGAGGATTCGCCGGTCTGAATATTCCACATGGACTTTTATTATTAGGACTGGCTTTGGGATGTGTTTTACTTGCGAATAAAGAAATCTGGAATGTTAAGTCGTCTGTTTCTATATGAAAGCCAAGATAGAGTCATATAAAAGTGGAGCTATATATTCTGCGGGATTAAGCGTTGTAGTAAAATTCATCGCTTTTTTCCAGAACTTCCTGATCGCTTATTATCTGGGAGCCGGAACGGGGACGGATATTTATTTTTATATGTTCGGAGGCATGATAGCTGCTTGTGAAATTCTTCAAAGCATCACTTCTTCCATACTGATTCCCCGCTCCATGTTATTAAGGAATCAAGACTCATTTCATACTGAAAACGCATATTTGAATGCTTTTTTATATACCATTCTCTCGATAGCAATTATCATTATAGGCATTATACTGATAAATGGGAAAGAATGCCTGTTATTGCTTTCCAATTTTTCGGCACAGGATATTGATATACATTTGCCGTTATTATATATTTTACTACCTGCCTCCATACCTTATATAATCAATGTTGTATATGTAGAAGTTTTGGCATCTTATAAGTATTTTATTTTTCCACAAATCATTACTGTAATCAATAACATATTCATTATTCTTTTCATAGTTTTATTTCATGCTTCACTCGGCGTTTTTTCATTGGCGGTCGGTTTTGGTATTGCAACTATAATAAACTTTTTATGGCTGGTCATTTTTATCAAACGTAATCTATCATGGAGTTATTCATGTTTTTCATTTACACATCTGAAAGATAGTTTCAGTGATATATGTGTCAAGCTTGTAAATGATTCTACAATGGCATTCACGACTATGTTTCCGATGTACCTCCTTTCCATGTTCTATCCGGGAACTATTACAGTGATAACTTATGCCAACAAACTATTACAAGCACCAATGATTTTGTTAGTTCAGCTTTTTGCTGTTTTACAAATAAAACTGAGTGAGTTGTATTCCAAACATCTCGGACGGGAAATGAAGCGTACTTATATGGAAATCGGAGGGAAGTCAATACTTTTAAGTTTGATTGGCGCTATTTTCTTTTTTATTCTTCGCAGACCTATTGTAGAAATATGCTTTGGCAATGGAGCCATGACACCTGAAAATATTGAAGTATTTATTGAAGTACTGGGCATACTTATTATCAGTATCCCATTTTCTATTATCACTGCTGTATCAACACGCATGTTATTCGTTATGCGTAAAATAAAAACATATACACTTCTGATGATCCCCTGCAGCATAATTACGTGCGTTTTGTACTATTGGTTAATTGAGCAAAAAGGTGTGAATGGTTATGCTGTGGCAGATGTTTCAATGGAAGTTGTTAAATCAGTAATGCTGTTGGGATGTACTCTCCTGCTACTGAGAAAAATAAAATGCAAATATGAAAATTAGTATTATTACACCGGTATATAACAGGGAAGACTGCATTAGTAGATGTATAGAGAGTGTAGCAATTCAGGCTGAAGGAGTAGAACACTGGATTGTGAACGATGGTTCCACCGATGCTACATTATCTATAGTACGACAGTTTGCCGATAAGTATCCGCATATTCATTTATTAACATACGAATGTAATGCCGGAGTAGGAGCAGCACGAAATGCCGCCATACAAAAATGTGCCGGAGACTATATCCTTTTTGTGGATAGCGATGACTATCTTGCTGAAAATGCGATTGCTTTTATCCGAACAACTATAAAAGAATCTCCCTCTTATCTTCATTATTTATTTGCGACAAATGGACGTATGCCTTTTTATGAGACCTATCACCTATTAGAGCAAAAACAAACTGTACTAACCTATTTTGACTGGTTAAGAGGCAAGGTTGGTGGTGATTTTGTACATGTTATGAATCGTGGTATGTTGCAAAAATTCCCTTTTAATGAAGAATTACGAATTTATGAAGAAACTAATTTTCTAAAACTGCACCGCTATTCAAAAGAGCAGTTATTCACTAACCAAATTATAGTCTATACGGAACTGAACAGACAAGATTCTGTATCTTTACAGTATAGGTTAAACAATTCACGCGCTATACGTTTGGAATACATAGCATTGCAAAACATTATATATGATTTTTATGATGATTATGTAGCTGCCGGAGCATTAGCGCAAATACATGAACGCATCAGGAAATATCGTTTTCTGGCAATAGCTGTCAATGATTATAGAGATGACGAGTTAATGCCAAAGAACCAGTTATTACAGGTTTTCAAAATATTAAAGCTGGGATATTTGATGCGTATGTTTATTATTATTCATTCTCATATAAAATATATGTTTAAGAAATGAGAATCTTACATCTGATATACTCATTAAATGTAGGCGGTGCTGAACGCATGGTGATTACTCTCGCTAATTATCAAGTGCAAAGTAATCAAGTAGGATTATGCATTATCAATAATCTATATTCTCAAAAGTTATTGAACGAATTAGATAGTAGAATACAAGTGTTTCGTATCAATCGTAAAAAAGCAAGTCGTAATATTCTGGACGTATTTCAATTGAACAGATATGTCTTTAAGTTCCGTCCGGATATACTTCATATCCATGATTCGGATGCTATCCTTTATATACCCATTCGCTCTTTTTACCATACGATATTGACTATTCATGCAATGAATTTGCCATTAAAAGGGTACAAGCTTTATAATCAGACAGTGGCAATTTCCAAAGCTGTGGCCGATAATACTGAAAATCGAGGACTTTGTAGACCGGAAGTAATATACAATGGAATTTCAACTTCTGCAATCCAGCGAACAAAGAAGAATATCCCCAATGCTGAACAAAATTTTCGCATTGTGCAAGTAGGCAGATTGGAACATGGTATTAAAGGACAAGATTTAATATTAAAAGCTTTACATAGATTATCTTCTTCCCATATTAGTATAGATTTTATTGGGGATGGCAGTTCTTATAACTATCTGAAAGAAGTAACCCGACAGCTCAAACTGGAGAAACAGGTAAACTTTCTAGGTAATTGTGATATAGAATGGATATATCATCATTTATGTGATTATCACTTATTGGTTCAACCATCAATAAGCGAAGGATTTGGACTTACTATTGCTGAAGGTATGGCTGCGGGAGTCCCTGTACTTGTATCTGACCTGCCCGCTCCTTTAGAAATAATAGACAAAGGTAAACAAGGTTATTATTTCAGGCACAACGATGTGGATGATCTCTGTCGGATGTTACGTTATATAATTAAACATTATGAAGAAGCTCTGCAACTTTCTGATAAAGCACAGACATTTGTAACAGTTAATTTTGATTCCAAGCTGATAGCCCAACAATATATCAATTTATACAATGAATATATCTATAAAACACATACGAAATAAACACTCGGAACATTGCTTCTTCCTACTGGCTATAGCAGTCATCTTATTTCATTTTTTCGTGCTACGCCATGAAACGATATTGAAATATGACAGCGATAACAAGATTCTTACGTATGGATTACGCTCCCTTGCTGATGCAATAATACTGTTGTTACCATATTGGATTTTGCCAGCAAAATATCGTCGTTGTATCTGGATAATAATTATTTTGTTCACGATTTGGACACTATCACAATTATGGTACTTTCGTACTTACAATGATCTTATGCCTTTCTCTTCATTCACTCTGTTCTCTAATATTTCTCCTCTACTGATTAAAAGTATAAAAGCATCTATACATACGATTGACTGGAGTATAATCATATCAATAATCCTCTTATTGATCAGTGACTATATACTTTTCCGCAGGAATGAAAATAAGTGGGTAAAAGGTAAAACAAAATATCTATATATAGTATCTCTCATTACATTTGTCATATTGGTTCATATCGCAAATGGTTCGGCCTTTTATATGAAAGGAAAAGGCAAAGTAGATAACATTTGGGAAAGATACACTAACTCCAATGGTTATGCTTATTATTTCAGTATAAACGGTTTAGTTGCCTTAGGGATATATTCTATTGTTGAAACCACATGGGAAGCCCAAGAGTTAACGGAGCAGGAAATTACTAAAATAGAAAATTACATTGAAAGCCATGGAAATCATTATACTGATAACTCTTATTCAGTTCCTGAAAGAAAAAATTTAATCCTTATTATTATAGAGTCGCTAAATTCATGGGTGATAAATTTCAAAATAGACAATATAGAAATAACACCTTATTTAAATCAACTTTGTTGTCAGAATAATAGTATCATAGCTTTAAAAGTACAACCTCAAGTAAAAGACGGACGCTCAAGTGATGCACACTTTATGTATAACACAGGAATACTTCCATTGAGAAAAGGGGCAGTTGCTATGCGATACGGAAAAACATCCTACCCTTCACTTGCAAAAGCATTAAGAAACTATGTGACTATAGAGTTTATTTGTGATGATGCTAAATTTTGGAATCAAACTGTAACTGCTTCCAGTTATGGTTTTGAAAATCTTTATGATCGGAATTACATACCTCATAATGGTGCTGATGTAGCTAAAGATGGAGAAATGTTTCAATTGGCAACTACAGTTTTAAAGACAACAAAGCAACCCTTTTACGCTCAATTGGTAACACTATCTATGCACCAACCTTATGATAAACCTATTGTTCCTGCTACTGCCATATCCCAGTCAAATCAATATTCTGCCGAAATAAAGAATTATTTGGAAGCCGTTCATTATTGCGATTCTGAATTAGAAAAATTCATTAGAAATTTAAAGGAAGCCGACTTGTACGATAATTCTGTCATAGCCATTGTATCTGATCACGATGAAGTGGATAAAAATGTCATCGAACACAGAAAGAGAGTGCTTCCTGAAGACAAGGAAGTTGCATTGATTGTATTGAATACCCCATATACAATAAAGTATCAAGGGAAGTTAGGACAAATTGATGTATATCCTACTTTATTAGATATAATGGGGGCTAATCATTATCTTTGGAAAGGGATAGGACAAAGTATATTTCGTAAGAATGAAAATGGGCAAACGAACTTTGATGAGATGTGGGATATATCTTCTTTATTAATTACTAAAGGATATTTCAAAGACAACAACATCAATGAGATCCCTAATTAATAGTAAACTAATTCATTTGCAGTTGATAATAGCTTATTGCATAAAAATATGAAAAGATTAAAGATACTTATAGTCAGTAAATTCTTATATGCACGTGGAGGAGCGGAAGTTTATGCCATGAATTTGGGAGAAATGCTGCAAAAGCAAGGACATGAAGTCTGTTTCTTTTCAATGCATCATCCGCAGAATATCCATGTAAATGAGGATAAATATTTCGCAAAAGAGGTATCTTTCTTTCAGCCATCAATCAGTGGAAAAATCAATGCAGCTTTACGTATCTTCGGAACTGGAATAAGACGAAATTACGAGAAAATATTAGATGATTTTCAGCCGGATATTGTTCACCTAAATAATATACATTCTTATCTTTCACCTATAGTTGCCAGATTGGCACATAAAAAAGGTATTAAGGTAATATGGACCGTTCATGATTATAAGTTGATATGTCCTGCATATTCTTGCCTCTGTAATGGGATGCCTTGTGAGGCATGTTTCACAGACAAATCCAAGGTTGTATCCCGCCGATGCATGAAAAATAGTTTTCTTGCCAGTCTTCTCGCCTGGAGTGAAGCTGTATATTGGAATAAAGAAAGACTATCTGAATGGACAGATGCTTTTATCTGTCCCAGTAATTTTATAGCACAGAAGATGATGAAAGGAGGTTATTCGGCGGATAAACTTCACGTTATCTGCAATTTTATTAACGACGAGAAAGTTAAATTCATCATCGAATCAACGTCACAAGAAAGAGAAAGTGCTTATGCATATATAGGGCGCCTTTCAGAAGAAAAGGGAGTTATAGAATTGCTAAAAGTCGCAGATCGTTTACCATATAAACTATATATAGCGGGAAACGGGCCTTTAGAAAATGAACTGAAACGAGTCTATTCATCTAATCATATCAAGTTCCTCGGACATTTATCTGCTATGGAAATTATTGGATTATTGAAGAGAGTACAATTTTCTATGGTTCCTTCTATTTGCTATGAAAATAATCCACTCAGCGCTATCGAATCATTATGTTGTGGCACTCCCGTATGCGGTAGGCGTATTGGTGGTATTCCTGAATTATTAGAAAAAGATGCTGATAATCGCCTGTTTTCTAATGAAGTAGAGCTTATAACATCTCTTTCGGATATGTTTATTTCTTCTTCGGAGGTAGATAGACAAAAACTATCTTTAACCTCATGTGAACGCTTTTCTGCCGAACTATATTATCGAAAATGGTTGGAAGTTGTTCAAAGCATTTAAAATTTAGATATATTTGTCTTTAAGATAAAGAAATATGAAAATTGTAGTAACAGGGACCAGAGGCATTCCCGGTATACAAGGAGGAGTAGAAACGCATTGCGAAGAGCTCTATCCATTAATTGCAGATAAACAGCATGAAATTATTGTTGTTCGCCGTCCCTATTATGCAGTGGATCATTCTGTAAAAGTATATAAACAAGTTATTATAAAAGATATAAGAGTGCTGCGTAACAAGCATTTGGAAGCTTTCATACATACTTTTTTAGCCGTGTTGTATGCACGCAAAGTAAAAGCGAATATTGTACATATTCACGCAGTAGGTCCGGCATTAATGACCCCTTTAGTACGATTATTAGGTATGAAAGCGGTAATCACCCATCATGGTCCAGATTATGATCGTGATAAATGGGGGAAGTTTGCCAAATGGATACTTCGTATGGGAGAAAAAACAGGAATGTACTATGCTAATCATATCATAGTTATTTCTGAACATATCAGACGAATGATTCAACAGAAATATCCAGATAAGAAAAATATAACACTGATCTACAATGGAATAAATCCAGTATTTCCTGCACGTAGCACTGAACATCTTCAAAGTCTGGATTTGACAGAATATGGTTATATTTTAGCAGTAGGGCGTCTTGTGAAAGAGAAAGGCTTTGATAAACTAATTGAAGCCTTCAAACAACTATCTCCAGTATCTATAAAATTAGTAATAGCCGGGGATGCTGATTATCAGGATGAATATACTCAAAAGTTAAAAGAAATGTGTAAAGGGCAGAAGAACATACGCCTGGTAGGCTTTATCAAAGGAGAAAAACTTGCACAATTATATACATACGCACGGATATTTGTATTACCTTCCACGCATGAAGGATTGCCTATCGCACTACTTGAAGCAATGAGTTATAATTGTCCGGTACTGGCAAGTGATATTCCTGCTAATAAGGAAATAGGATTACCGGAGGAATGTTACTTCAAAAGTGGAGATTTATCCTGTTTGCAACAGGCTCTGAAGAAACAATTGGAAAATGCTCAGACAGAACGAGTTTCTTACAACTTGTCTGCATATAACTGGACCAATATAGCCGGACAAACCAAAGAAATATATAATTCTCTAATATTATAAAACAATATAGATAACAATTTAACGTTCTATATACTAAAGAATTCTGTATTTTAAGAATGAATATACAATCTTCAATATATACTTTTCCGTTGAAACGGAAAAGTAACCGTATACTCAAACGAACACTTGACATAGTGTTATCATTGATAGTCTTGACTACGATATATCCAGTGGCATATATCATCATCGGGTGTTGCATCAAAATAAAGATGCCGGGTAAGATTATATTTACTCAAAAGCGCAACGGCTTATATGGGAAGGTATTTACATGTTATAAGTTTCGCTCCATGCTGCCCAATGTTGAAGCCGATACGCAACAAGCCTACAATGAGGATCCACGTATTACTCCATTAGGACATTTCCTGCGTGTCACCAGTCTTGATGAGTTACCACAATTCTGGAATGTGCTTAAAGGAGACATGTCCGTAGTGGGGCCACGTCCTCATATGCTGATACATACTGAGCAATATTGTGATATCATTCCTGAATACAATAAAAGACTTATTGTGAAGCCGGGTATCACGGGATGGGCCCAGATACACAACCTGCGCGGTGAAACGGAGAAGTTGGATAAAATGAAAAAAAGAGTAGAATATGATATATGGTATATCGAACATTGGTCGTTCTCATTAGACCTGAAAATCATGTTCAACACAATGAAAATTATATTCCGATAAACTCATGCGTATAACCTGTCACATACTTACAATCCTGTTTTGCTTTTCTGCTTCGTCAGTAATGACAGCGCAAAGCGGACTGAAGCATCAGAACATTTCATCTTTCGTTGAATATGGAGCATCTGTCCATACCGGTGACAACACTCCTTTGTGGCAGGTCAGCAATCAACATGGATTATCCTCTATTGACAATAATACTTATTTAAGAGGTGGAGCTTTTTATACAGATACAATCCGCCAGTGGAGGTTGGAAGGAGGACTGGATATGGCGGTTGCATCCGGTTTTACATCCACTTTTATATTGCAACAGGCTTATGCTGACATACGATATAAATGGTTGGGGATACTCATTGGTAGTAAAGAAATTGACTCACCTTTATTAAATCAGCAATTAAGTAGTGGCGGACTAACCTGGTCGGGTAATGCAAGACCTATTCCACAAGTATGGATAGGACTTCCTGAATATGTGCAAGTATTACCACGCCTCGCTTTAAAAGCAGAAATGTCGTACGGATGGTTTACTGATAATAAATATCAGAGAAAGCAGGTAGGAGAGGATTATTGGTATACTAAAAGCATCAAATATCACCATAAAAGCGGATTCCTACGCATTGGAGTTCCACAGGGTAAGTGGCAACTAGACCTGGGTATGAGCTTGGATGTACAGTTTGGTGGATATAAAAGCGCCGGAATGGATGCAGGAGATTTGGGAAATAGTTGGAAAGATTATTTCAAGGTATTTATTCCCAGTCGTGGAGATGACAGTAGTCCTGAAGGAGAACAAATTGCCTATCAAGGTAATTTTATGGGTAGCGAACATATACGGATGACTTATCGTCATGAAGATTTTTCCATCAGCGCTTATCTGGAGAATTATTACGATGATTTCAGTGGAATGGGAAAACTCAACGGATTTGATGGTTTATGGGGGATCGAATACAAATCTAACCATAAACAGGCCATCAACGGTTTTGTACTGGAATACTATCAGACTACTAACCAGAGCGGTCCAATGCATGGAGTGGATTTCACCGTAGTAGAGAAAACGGGAGGTGCCGACGATTATTATAACAACGAGTGGTATCCCGGCTGGGTACACTGGGGAATGACTATGGCTAACCCATTGATAGCTTCTCCCATTTATAACAAAGACGGTGACATGAGTTTCAAATACAACCGTATCCGAGCCTTGCATTTAGGTTGGAGCGGAGACATCAGCAATGAATGGACATACCTCGCAAAACTATCATATAATAAAACTTGGGGAACTCCTTTCAAACCTATACCTAATATATTAGAAAATTTTTCTACTTTTGCATCAGTTTTCTATACTCCCCATAAATGGAAAGGATGGCGGTTCAATGCATCCATTGCTTTCGATATAGGAGAGATATATGGTGACAATTTAGGTTGCCAGTTGAAAGTACAAAAAACATTCTGAAAAAGATGAATTACATACAAACGGAAATTGATGGTGTATGGCTGATCGAACCGAAAGTTCTTCGTGACGAGCGTGGCTATTTTATGGAAGCCTTTAAAGAAGAGGAATTCAAAATGCATATCGGTGATGTGCACTTTATTCAGGACAATGAGTCGAAGTCTTCCTTCGGTGTATTACGTGGATTACATTATCAGAAAGGAGAATATTGTCAGTCCAAACTGGTACGTGTTATAAAAGGAAAAGTACTGGATGTGGCAGTGGATTTGCGCCAATCATCACCAACTTTCGGTAAATATGTCTCTGCAGAACTGAGTGAGGAAAATCAACGGCAATTTTTCATTCCCCGTGGATTCGCACATGGTTTCCTTGTTCTGAGTGAGGAAGCTATCTTTATTTATAAAGTAGATAATGCTTATGTTCCACAAGCAGAAGCATCCATTCGTTTCAATGATGAAACCATAGGAATTGAGTGGCCTATAGCAGAAGAACAACTTTTATTATCTCCTAAAGATAAAACAGCTCCATCCTTCCGGGATGCGACATATTTTGAATAAAGAGTATGAAGATAGCCATCGTCGGTACAGGATATGTCGGTTTAGTGACCGGAACCTGTTTTGCAGAAATCGGTGTCAGCGTCATTTGCGTAGACACGAACAGTGAAAAAATTGAAGCGCTCAAGAAAGGTGTTATTCCTATCTATGAAAGTGGTCTGGAAGAAATGGTGAACCGAAATGTAAAAGCCGGTCGCCTACATTTCACAACTTCATTGGAGAGCTGCCTGAATGAGGTAGACGTTGTTTTCAGTGCCGTTGGTACGCCTCCTGACGAAGATGGAAGTGCTGATCTCAGTTATGTGCTCGAAGTTGCCCGTACCATTGGTAGAAACATGCAGAAGTACATATTGGTAGTCACAAAGAGTACGGTTCCTGTAGGTACTGCAAAGAAAGTACGTGCCGCTATCCAGGAGGAACTGGATAAACGGGGTGTTAGTATTCAATTTGATGTAGCCTCTAATCCCGAATTCCTGAAAGAAGGAAATGCTATCAATGATTTTATGAGCCCGGACCGTGTAGTAGTGGGAGTGGAGTCCGAACGTGCAAAGAAATTGATGAGTAAGCTTTATAAACCATTCTTGCTGAACAATTTCCGTGTAATATTTATGGATATCCCGTCTGCTGAAATGACGAAGTATGCGGCTAACTCAATGCTGGCTACCCGTATTAGTTTTATGAATGATATCGCTAATCTTTGCGAACTGGTAGGGGCAGATGTCAATATGGTACGTAGTGGCATCGGTTCGGATACCCGAATCGGACGTAAGTTCCTTTATCCGGGTATTGGTTATGGTGGTTCGTGCTTTCCAAAAGATGTAAAAGCACTCATCAAAACCGCTGAACAAAATGGCTATCAGATGCGTGTGCTCCATGCTGTAGAAGAAGTCAATGAACTACAGAAAAGCATTCTTTTCGACAAACTTTGCAAGCACTTCAACAACGAACTGAAAGGTAAGACAATTGCCTTATGGGGACTGGCTTTCAAACCGGAGACGGATGATATGCGTGAAGCCCCTTCATTGGTGTTAATAGACAAACTGCTGAAAGCCGGATGCAAAGTGCGGGCTTACGACTCCGCTGCAATGGACGAATGTCGCCGTCGGATAGGTGAGAGCATTTATTATGCCAAAGATATGTATGATGCTGTACTTGATGCTGATGCTTTGATGCTGGTTACCGAATGGAAAGAATTCCGTTTACCATCCTGGGCAGTTATCAAGAAAACCATGGAGAAACCTGTGGTGTTGGACGGGCGTAATATCTATGACAAGAAAGAAATGGAAGAGCAAGGATTTACCTATCATTGCATCGGACATTAAAAATATAAAACAGAGAGAGTTATGATAAAGTGGGGTACTATTTCTATGGTGCTCGTCGTTGTGCTTGTATCATCCTGTAGCAGTACTAAAAATGGGGAAAATTCCGACAGGGAAGACTTAACCGCTAAAGAATTGCTGCAAGGTGTCTGGCTGGACGATGAGACGGATATGCCGTTAATGCGTATTAGCGGTGATACGATCTATTATGCTGACCCACAAAATGCACCTGTTTACTTCAAGGTACTTCGTGATACGATTTATTTACGCGGAAATACCCTTACAGCTTATAAAATAGACCGTCAAACGGAATATAGCTTTTGGTTTCATTCTCTATCTGATGATATCGTAAAGCTATATAAGTCCGATAATCCGGAAGACACTCTGGCATTCTCCACTCAGGAAGTGGAAGTTATCCCCAGCACTTCAGAAGTAATCAAAAAAGATAGTGTGGTTATGTATAAAGGAACGCGTTATCGGGGCTATGTCTATATCAACCCTTCTAAGATGAAAGTAATAAAAACAGTATATTCTGATGAAGGTATAGGTGTGGACAATGTATACTATGACAACGTGATACATATCTGTGTATATGAAGGCAAGAAATTACTGTATGGCAAGGATATTACTAAAAAAGTTTTCGCCACTATTTTCCCGGAGGAAGTATTAAATCAGACCATTCTTTCCGACATGAATTTTATAAATGTGGATGGAAAAGGCTATCACTATGAAGCCATGCTCCGTATTCCGGAAAGTTCCGTTTATCATCTCGTAAGCCTGACTATCGGTACTGATAAGCAATTACATATAAAAATGGTGGAGTAAAACTCCACCATCAAACAATATCTATTAAAGAAATCCTTCTCTTATTTGTTGCTTTTTCCTGAAGGGTTAGCACTTTTTCTCGGAGCATTACCTCTTCCTTTTGAAGCATCTCCTTTCTTCGGAGCATTTCCACTACCTTTACTGGTATTTCGTCCTTTAGCACGGAAGTTACGTTTGCCCCTTCCGTCATAACTACGTGGCTTGTATTCGGGTGACTCACCTAATTCTTCAGGTACAGGTATTTTATAAATATCTCTTTCCAGGAAATTCTCAATTTGCTTGAAGTTACTTTGTTCCTTTTCATTTACAAAGGTTAGAGCAACACCATCGTTATTAGCACGCGCCGTACGACCAATACGATGAACATAGTCTTCACTGTCATGCGGAACATCATAGTTAATCACAAGACGAATATCATCAATGTCAATACCACGAGCCACGATGTCAGTGGCAACCAGAATGTTTATACGACCTGCCTTAAACTCATGCATCACTTCTTCACGCTGTGCCTGTTCCAGGTCAGAATGCATTTCGCCTACATTCAGCTTCATCATTTTCAAGGCCTTTGTCACTTCCTTTACTTTCAACTTGGATGATGCGAAGATAATGACACGCTCCGGTGTTTGTTCAGCAAAGAGACTGCGAATTATACCCAACTTCTGATTTTCATAGCAAACATAGGCGGCTTGCACAATTTTATCAGCAGGGCGTGAAACGGCAAGTTTGACTTCAGCGGGATTATTGAGAATGGTGTTGGCAAGTTGTTGTATTTTTGCAGGCATGGTAGCAGAGAACATGATGGTTTGCCGTTCTTTAGGCAAATACTTCACAATCTGCATGATGTCATCGAAGAAACCCATATCGAGCATGCGGTCGGCTTCGTCAAGAATGAAATAGGAAACACGGGAGAGATCTACATATCCCAAACTCAGATGAGCTATCAAACGTCCCGGAGTAGCTATAACAACATCGGCTCCCAACATTAGCCCCTTCTTTTGCTGTTCAAAGAGTATCCCATCGTTACCACCATAAACTGCCACACTGCTGACAGGCATGAAGTAGGAAAAACCTTCCATCTGCTGATCTATTTGTTGCGCCAATTCTCGTGTGGGAGACATAACAATACAGTTTATAGCATCTTCAGGATGTCCACCTTCGGAAAGTTTATTCAGTACAGGCAACAGATAGGCAGCCGTCTTACCGGTTCCGGTCTGTGCCACGGCTATTAAATCTCTGCCTTCAAGTATAACGGGAATGGATTTCTCTTGTATAGGTGTGCACTCATCGAAGCGCATGGCTTCCAGTGCATCAAGCACCTGATCATTCAGTTGTAGTTCGGAAAACTTCATGTTTCTTTTTATTTAGTCGCAAAGATAGGAAATAAAGTGATTATCACAAAAGAATGAAGCTACTTTGCAATCCATTCCTTTAATACCCTGGATGCTGTTCCCATTCCGGATTCATTTGTCTGATTTTCTCGGGAATGGGGAAGACAATAGTATACCCACTTTCTTCGTTGGGAAGTTGCGGACGACTGTTGTAAGAACGGGTAAACTGTCCAAAACGAATTAAGTCCTGACGCCGCCAACCTTCCCAGGCCAATTCTAATTGGCGCTCAGCCAGAAGATTGTCCAAAGTAGCAGTACGTTCCGGTGCTCCTACACGGGTACGCACCTGATTCAGTTCTTCATCTCCATTGCGTCCGTCACGGACTTTGGCTTCACTCTTCATAAGCAATACATCAGCGTAACGAAACAGAACAATATCATTCTCCATCAATTTTCCATCTTTCATGGCTTTGTCATCTATTTCATATTTTTTCATACGGGCACCGGCAGTCTTTTCATAAGGTTCATCAGACAGATCCAGTTTAACCTTCCACGGTTCGTAAACTAAAGCTGTTCCATCATCCAATTTCACGACATTACCTTTCAAATCATAAACAGTACCTGCATAATAGCAATAATCAAAACGCGGATCCTGTTCGTTTGTCTCGTATCCAAAAGTCTGTAAGGCTTCGATAGTGGCACTTGATCCATTCTCACCAGACAAACCTAACGCTTTGGCATGATTATAATGACGCGAACGGAAAAGATATTGCATCTGATTGGTATATAGCGTCTTATTCATCGGAATAGTGAAGATGTTTTCAACAGAGCCTTCATTATATACGGCAAAATTGGCGGCATAATCTGATTCAAGACGATAACCTAAAGCTGTAATTTGGTCACAATAGAATTCTACGGTCTGCCAGGCATTGAATGTATTGCCATCCACATCAAAGAAGATTGTTTTCCCATCCGGATGGGTATCATCCACCCAGTTATTATCCATATAAATTTCTGCATTCAGTGCCAGTTTTGCAAGCAGGAAGTAGGCTACGGGACGTGTCAAGCGGCCATAGTAATTACCAGAACGGTTACTGAACTGAGCGGGCAGGAGTGGGGCTGTCTCTTGTAGTTCCTTGAATATGAAATTAAAGATATTCTCACGTTCACTCAGTACAATATCTTTTGAGGCAACTTTGGAAGATAGAACCAACGGAATACTACCGAACAGGTCCGTCAGATAATAATAGTACATTGCACGTAAAGCACGTACTTCGGCACGATAGGCTGGAAGTTCTGCATCTGCATGTGTAAGTGCATAGCTTTCAATTTGTTCCAAAGACTTATTACTGAGCATAACTACTTTATAGAGATATTCCCAAGTGGCTTGTATCGCATCATTATTTATTCCCCATTTGTGCAAGAACAGTCCTTGCCAGAAACCACCGTCGTACCAGTCACCACCACGAGTAGGCATAATGGCTTCATCGGTTGTAAAAGTATTCAGATCATATATGCCGCGTCCTGTTCCCTGCAATCCTTGACTATCGGAATTTCCTCCGATATAGTTATAGAGAGAGGCAACCGCATTCAGATAAAGTTCAGTAATGTTACGATAGCCTTCTTCTTCGGGTAATGCATCGCGGGGACTTTCTTTTAGAAAACCATCACATGAGATCATGCACCAACTGAGGGTGACCAAAACACAAAACGAACGAATTATGGAATATCTTTTCATGTCTTTAAGGTTTAGAAGTTTACACTTAATCCGATGGTATATGTGCGGTATAAAGGATAATTGCGTTTATCATCTATACCTAAAGTAGAATTCACCGATGAACTGTTTATCATGGGTGTCAATCCGGAATAACCGGAAATAGTAGCCAGATTGTTGACCGTCAGTGACAGGCGAAGTGATTGCAGGTAACGGGTATTTTTCAATGGAACATTCCAGCCCACTGTGATATAGTCGAAGTTCACATAATCACCATCTTCCAACCAATAATCTGTAGCTGTCTGATCCTTTATATTCCGTGTAGGCGCTTTCTTCATAACGTTATAGTCGGGGAAACTATTCATATTCATATAAGTAAGCGAAGTACCATTATAGACTTTATGTCCGAATGCACCGTTTATCTGTAACGATACATCGAAATCTTTATAACGAAAACTGATATTAGAGCCAAGAATTGTTTTTGGAACTGCCTGACCTGCTATGTACCGGTCTTCACCATCTTCCAGACTAACACCACCACCATTCAAATCAGCAATCTGATAAGTATAGCCTCCGTTACCATCGGATACTAATCCTGTGCAATGGGGGAGGTAAAATACCCCCAGCGGCTGACCTACAATCTGGTAAACGATATGATTATATCCGCCATGAAATCCGGCACCATCCAATCCGGCAAGACTCTTGTATTCTGTTGCTGAAATATGTTCACCCTGATAGTTGCCGTCGAGGGAAAGCAATTTGTTTTGTTGAAAAGTCAGGTTAGCATTGATATTCAGTTCCATATCTTTGGTTTTCAATGGAGTTATGCCAATGGATAGCTCTGTTCCATAATTACGCATGGAACCAATGTTTGCCAGCAAAGTGTTGTAAGTGAAAGGCGGTACACTTACATTATAGAGATAGAGCATATCTTTCGTCTTGGAATTATAATAGTTGGCGGTTAGTAACAACCGGTTACCCAGCAAAGCCATTTCTATACCGGCATTGAAGGTCTGTTTCACTTCCCATTTTAAGTCCGGATTCATATTCTTCAATTGGTCCATTGTGACCACAGGTGATGAACCTACCGGAGCAACTCCGTTCGGGCGTATCAGATTCAGCGAGGTGTACGAATCAATTCCATTTTGGTTACCTGCCAAACCATAGCCTGCGCGGACTTTCAGATTGTCAATGAAAGTCAGTTTCTCCATAAACTTTTCCTTGCCGACTACCCATGCAACAGATACAGCCGGAAAGAACCCCCATTTATGATTACTGCCAAACTTGGAAGAGGCATCTCCACGGGCATTCACTGTCAGTATATAACGATCATCGTATGTATAGTTCACACGTCCCATGAAGGAGGCCAGACGAGGATCTTCATAATAAGAATTAGTTCCTTCCCACGGACGGAGAGCACCTCCCTGAAGATTGTTATAGCCCAGACCATCAATACTGAAATTAGTAACTGTGGTATAGAATCCCGAATATTGGTCTTTTTGCACTTCCGCCAGCCCCAAAACATCAAAGAAATGCTTCCGCCATTCTTTCTTATAAGACAACATCAGATTCCCCAATAACGATTCCATTTTCTTAGTTCCTTTGTATGCCTGCCCTTGCGCCCAGACCGCAACCGGCAGATACTGTGAATTTTCAATCACATTATAGGTGTAGGAACCAAACAGTGCCAGTTTCCATGCTTCAGACAAATTAAATGTCAACCGTGCATGCGTACTAATGTGCGAAGTAGCGTCTTTATCATTCACATCCATCCATGCCAGCGGATGAGACAACTGGCTGGCAAGAACACTTCCATCCCAACTTCCGGTTTCCGGATTCTTATGATTAGGGAAAGTGGGATTAAATGCAGCAGCCGAATAAAACACTTTATGTAAATTTACCAAGTTACGCTCTTTCTGTATAGAACCAAACATTCCGAGATCACATTTCAGAAAATTATCGAATACGTACTGCGTCATATTCATATTCGATGTGAAGTTCTGCAACTTTTCATTGACAATTACTCCTTCACGATTCATCAAAGCAAGTGAAACACGATAGTTGGAGGTGTTTGTTCCACCGGAGAAGGCAATGTGATGATTATGTTGCAGCCCTGTTTGTTCTATTTCCTTCTGAAAATCGGTATTGTTTCCCAAATCAAGAATAGAAACGCCACGTTCTTTAGCTACTGCCCGGAATTCATCTCCATTGAGCATTCTTACCGTTTTATAGCTTGAAGCAATACCGAAGCTACCATTATAGTTCACACTTGTACGCCCACTAACACCTTTTTTAGTGGTAATTTCAATAACACCCGATGCTCCGCGCGAACCATATTGCGCTGTTTCCGAAGCATCTTTCAAGATAACAAAACTTTCAATATCCGCCGGATAGATAGACATAAGCATACTCAAATCACCAAAAACACCGTCTACAATAATCAACGGATCATTTCCAGTAGTCAATGAAGTGGTACCACGCAAGCGGACAGCATCCAATGCTGCAGGTCCGTTGGAACCTTTCAGAATAGTCAAACCCGGTACCCGTCCGCGGATTGCATCCAGTGGATTGGTTATCTGGTCTTTATTCATCTGGTTTTCGGTGATTCTTTCTACAAGTCCTGAAAGGTTCTTGCGAAGGCCTGTGGCATATCCAACAGTCGTTATAGAGTCAGGGAGGCTAACGTGAAGTTTTTCTTGTGCAACGGCTTGAAGGCCAGGGACAGTCAAAAACAAAGAGAGATAGAAAAGGTTCCGTATTCTCTTCATAGTATTAATATTTAAGAGGTTCCGCAAATATAGATGTCATTATATGAAACAAATATATTTGCGGAATAGTTCAGCTCATTTCGGCAAATCGATATATGAGTCCTTGAAGCCTAAGAAATAGAGCACTCCATCGAGCCCGATTGTATTGATGGACTGTTTGGCATTGGCAACCACTTTGGGTTTAGCATGAAAAGCGATACCCAAACCGGCAACACCCAGCATCGGAAGATCATTGGCTCCATCACCCACGGCAATAGTTTGAGCAATATCCACTTTTTCCACCTGTGCAATCAGACGCAACAGTTCAGCTTTCCGCTTACCGTCTACAACATCTCCCAAATAACGTCCAGTCAACTTACCATCCACAATTTCCAGTTCATTGGCATATACGTAGTCAATACCATATTTTTGTTGCAAGTATTGTCCGAAATAGGTGAAACCACCGGAAAGAATGGCAATCTTATAGCCGTACTTTTTCAACACATACATCAATCGGTCTACTCCTTCTGTTATAGGCAGGTGTTCCGCTATATCCTGCATTACAGATTCATCCAACCCTTTCAGTAAGGCTACGCGTTCGCGGAAGCTTTCGGTAAAATCTATTTCCCCACGCATGGCCCGTTCGGTGATGGCTTTTACTTCATCTCCTACACCGGCACGTATGGCCAATTCGTCAATTACTTCCGTCTCAATCAGTGTGGAGTCCATATCGAAACATATCAGACGGCGCATACGACGATACATATTATCGAGTTGAAAAGAGAAGTCCATTTCAAGTTCGCTCGCCAGCTTCATCAGTTGCTCTTGCATGGCAATGCGATCCTTCGGAGTTCCACGGACGGAGAATTCGATACACGCACGAGTACGTAAATCACATTCATCCAATGGGATACGTCCCGTCAGGCGCTTGATAGCATCAATATTCATCCCCTGTTCGGCAAGAATGCGGGTGACTGCGGAGATCTGGCGGGCAGACAACTTACGTCCCAGTAAAGTAAGGATATAGCGATTTTTTCCCTGCATATTGACCCAATCTTCATATTCTTTCACCGAAATAGGATAGAAGCGAATCGTCACTCCCAAAGAAGATGCCTTGAAAAGCAACTCTTTCATAATGAATCCTGAATGTTGTTCCTCTGTCTTGCATAAGATACCCAATGACAGTGTATTATGAATGTCCGCCTGACCAATGTCAAGAATAGTAGCGTCGTATTTAGCTAAAATTTCTGTAACGGATGCAGTTAATCCCGGACGATCTTCGCCCGTAACGCGAATAAGAATAAGTTCTGTGCTCAACGGTTGCATATAAAATTGTTTATCTAAATTAATGAGTAACACGGTGCAAAAGTAGATAAAATTCCTGCTATATACACCAATTAACATAGAAATATGTATTTAACAGTAATATCCATGAAATGTTTCCTATTTCTCTTGAGGACATACTTGATACAAATGATAAAAACACATAATATATATTCGAAAATCACCGGATCAATACTGTGCAGAGAGGTATCCAGAGATGCAAAACATGTTATATAACATGAAAAAGTCAACCGTTTACTTGATTTTCAATAATAAAGTTATACCTTTGTCGCCGATTTAGAACGAGTGGTTCTATAATCTTAGTAAACGTTGATTGTATATTTGTTAGCTAAGACGTTGTTTTTACCGTCTGACAAACATCTATAAATCAACCAGTATTAACCAAAACCGCCTTACATGAAGCATGTAAAATGGATTTTTGTTGTATTACTAATTAGTTCCTTGACTTCTTTCGTAGAAAAAGACAAACCTACCGGAGGTTTAAATGTGGGTGACATAGCCCCTGATTTTAAAATCAAAACTATGTCGACTGAGCAACAACCTATTCAAAATCTCTCCAAGATGAAGGGAAAATATGTGTTACTCAGTTTCTGGGCAAGTTATGATGCGCAATCCCGGATGCAAAACGCAAGTTTGAGCAATGCGCTTCACTCAACTTCTCCAAACAATAATGTGGAAATGGTTTCCGTATCATTTGATGAATATCAATCTATCTTCGAGGAAACCATTCGTAAGGACCAAATAGTTACGCCCACCTGTTTCGTGGAAACTAAAGGCGAGTCGTCCGGCATCTTTAAAAAGTACCGTTTAGGCCGGGGATTTACTAACTATTTACTGGATGATAATGGTGTAATTATAGCCAAAAACATCTCTGCTGCAGAACTTTCAGCTTACTTGAATTAAGCTTTCACTGTACATTGCCATGAAAGATTTAAAGAACCTGTAAGACGAAAGTGGGGTTGCTTCTAAAACTTATGTGATGAAAAAAGCATCGTTAGAGTCAAAAGAAGCAAAGACAAAAGAGGAAATGGATACAACAAAAAAGCCCCTCCTGCACTTGTGGTAACACAAGGAGCGGGAGGGGCTTCTTATTTTTGTTAAGTTGAGTTGGCTACTCTATTTCGGTGCCTTCTGATACAGATAAAATGCAATGAACGCATAGAGTATATTCGGTATCCATACAGCAATTACCGGAGGAACATTACCATTCACTGCAAAAGTGGAAGCAATCGTCTGGAACAAAATATATGAAAAGCTCAATGCCAAACCTATCCCCAAGTGTAATCCCATTCCCCCTTTAGTCTTTTTCGAAGAAAGAGAAACACCTATCAATGTGAGGATAAATGATGCAAACGACATGGCAATGCGTTTGTGATATTCAATTTCGAACTCTTTGATATTGGCAAAGCCGCGCTGCCGCTGCCGGCTAATATATTCGCTTAATTGTGGACTAGTCATCATTTCCTGTTGATTTTTCATAATAAGAAAATCGGCAGGTTCCATAAAAAGAGTACTATCGATGCGGTCTCCCTTAACAATGTTCTCTTTCATACCATCCATTTCACGTATCATGTAATCCTTTATAATCCATTTATGGACGGAGGCTGTATCATAAGTGATAGATCGTGCCGTAAGATGAGAAACCAACTGTTTGTCTTTAAACTTATCCAATGAAAAACGATATCCCGTCTTGCTATAATCTTCGAAGCGTTCAATATAAGCAATGACGCCCGAATCTACTTCCAACTGAATGTTACGAGCTGTATTCGATTTGCGCTGCTTATAATATTTATCTTCAAAGTTAATACGCGTCACACTACCTTGGGGTATGATATAAGAGCCCAAAAAGAATGTTACTATTGCAATTATAGCTGCTGACACCATGTAGGGACGAAGCATCCTCTTAAAACTCATTCCAGTAGAGAACATCGCAATAATCTCGGAGTTCTCAGCCAGTTTTGAGGTAAAGAAAATAACCGCAATAAACACAAACAACGGACTGAACAGGTTTGCAAAGTAAGGAATGAAATTCAGATAATAATCGAAGATTATGGCTTTCCAAGGAGCTTCGTGTGACATAAATCTGTCCATCTTCTCATTAAAGTCGAATACCACTGCAATGGAGATAATCAATGCAATGGCAAACACATAAGTTCCAAGGAACTTCTTAATAATGTAGAAGTCGAGCCGCTTCAACCATTTCCAGTTATCCGGCATCTTTATACCTTTCATGTTCCAGTTCAGTTTTTTCATAACCTTGTCGATACGCGTTTCACCATCATCGGTTTCCATGTGGAGAAATCACCGGCAATGATGTGCTTGCGAGCTTCACCCACCAGCCACAGATAAAATGCCAAATTATGAATAGATGCAATTTGCATAGCCAGTAACTCCTGTGCATGGAACAAATGACGCAGATACGCCTTACTATATAAGGTATCTACCGCAGAAGCTCCATCTGCTTCAATGGGCGAGAAGTCTGTTTCCCATTTCTTATTACGCATATTGATGATACCATCTTTGGTGAACAACATGCCATTGCGTCCGTTTCGGGTTGGCATTACACAATCGAACATGTCTACACCGCGCTCGATACCTTCCAAAATATTGACCGGTGTACCTACACCCATCAGATACCGTGGCTTATCTTTCGGTAAGATTTCATTCACCAACTCAATCATCTCATACATTTTATCCACAGGTTCACCTACTGCCAGACCACCGATGGCATTGCCATCCGCACCCTTCGATGCTACGTATTCTGCCGACTGCTTGCGAAGATCAGGATATACACATCCTTGAACAATAGGAAAGAGAGACTGCTGGTATCCATACTTCGGTTCCGTTTCATTGAAACGCTGAATGCAACGGTCCAACCAACGATGTGTGAGTCCTAATGACTTTTTGGCATACGCATAATCCGAATCTCCTGGAGGACATTCGTCAAACGCCATCATGATATCTGCACCAATCGTACGCTCGATATCCATTACCTTTTCTGGAGTGAAGATATGTTTACTACCGTCGATATGTGAACGGAATTCTGCACCCTCCTCACGTAGTTTACGGATACCTGATAATGAGAACACCTGAAATCCGCCACTATCTGTCAGCATAGGACGATCAAAGCCGTTGAACTTATGCAGTCCTCCGGCTTTTTCCAGTACGTCCAATCCCGGACGCAGATATAGATGATAGGTATTCCCTAATATGATTTGCGCCTTAATATCTTCTTTCAGTTCGGTTACATGCACACCTTTCACCGTTCCTACGGTACCTACCGGCATAAAGATAGGAGTTTCTATCTGCCCGTGATCGGTAGTTATCAATCCTGCACGCGCATTACTTTTACTGTCTGTATATTGTAAGTCGAATGTCATTCTGCTTTCTTTTCTTTCTTTACGGACAAGTCGATGGCATCGGCAACCTTCTCATTGGTCAGCGCAATGGCAAACACCTCTTTCACATCTTTCACGTAATGGAAAGTCAACCCTTTGAGGTATATTTCCTGTATCTCGTCAATATTCTTACGGTTCTCTTCACTTAGAATAATATTCTTGATGCCGGCACGTTTCGCAGCCAGAATCTTCTCCTTAATACCACCCACGGGAAGTACCTTGCCACGAAGTGTTATTTCTCCTGTCATAGCAAGATTTGCCTTCACTTTACGCTGGGTGAGGGCAGAGGCGAGAGAAGTGGCCATGGTGATACCTGCCGAGGGGCCGTCCTTAGGAATAGCACCTTCCGGCACATGTACGTGGATATTCCAATTATCAAAAATATCTTCATCCAGATTCAGCAAAGAAGCGTGTGCCTTGATATATTCCAAGGCCAGCATTGCAGACTCTTTCATGACATCACCCAGATTTCCGGTCAATGTCAGACGCCCACCTTTTCCGCGGCTCAAACTAGTTTCTACAAACAGGATTTCTCCCCCCACGGCGGTCCATGCTAACCCGGTCACTACACCAGCGTATTCATTGCCCTGATATTTATCACGGGTATACTCAGGTGCTCCGAGGAACTCATACAAATCTCCCGGTTTGATTTCCTGTTTGGCAAAGTAGCCATCCGTAGCATACTGGCGTGCCGATTTACGAAGTATTTTACCTATCTTCTTCTCTAATTCGCGTACACCACTTTCACGGGTATACGACTCGATAATAGCCTCCAGCGTATTCTTTGGTATTTTGATATCATTCTTCTTCATACCGTTGGCTTCCAGTTCTTTCGGAACCAGATGGCGACGGGCTATTTCAATCTTCTCTTCAGTGATATAACCACTTACCTCAATCAACTCCATACGATCGAGCAACGGTCCAGGGATAGTATTCAGATTATTTGCAGTAGCAATGAACATTACTTTAGATAAATCGTAATCTACATCCAGGAAATTATCATGGAATGTTGTATTCTGTTCCGGATCAAGCACCTCAAGCAAAGCAGAAGAAGGATCTCCCTGACGATCTGAACTCACCTTATCTATTTCATCCAGGATAAACACCGGATTGGATGAGCCGGCCTTGATCAGACTTTTGATAATACGTCCCGGCATAGCACCGATGTACGTCTTACGATGTCCACGTATCTCTGCTTCATCATGCACGCCACCCAATGACATACGGATATATTTCCGTTTGAGGGCAGCAGCGATAGAACGCCCCAAAGAGGTTTTACCTACTCCCGGAGGGCCATACAAACAGATAATAGGTGACTTCATATCACCTTTCAGCTTCAATACAGCCAAGTGCTCCAGAATACGTTCTTTCACCTTCTCCAAGCCATAATGATCTTTATTCAGAGTCTTCTCAGCATTGACTAAGTTCAGATTATCTGTAGTGTATATTCCCCACGGCAAACTTAGCATTGTTTGCAGATAATTGAGTTGCACACTATAATCAGGAGATTGTGGATGTGTACGTTCCAGTTTATCCACCTCTTTCATGAAAGTGTCTCTTACTTCCGCACTCCACTTAGTAGCGATTGCTTTACGGCGTAATTCTTCTATTTCCTGTTCCTGGCCACCACCACCCAATTCATCTTGAATGGTCTTAATCTGCTGTTGCAGGAAATATTCACGTTGTTGCTGGTCAATATCCTCCCGTGCACGCATCTGTATGGACTCCTTGATTTCGGCAAGTTGCACTTCCCGATTCAGTATCTCCAACAAACGATAAGTACGTGCACGCAATGCATCAATACGCAGCAATTCAATTTTCTCATCTTTTTTCAGCGGAAGATTCGTGCAGATAAAATCCACCAGGAACATAGGATTCGTAATATTCTTGATGGCAAATGCAGAATCCTGCGGAAACATATCAGATGATTTGATATATCTTATAGTCAGATCCTTGCAAGCTTCCACCAATGCATGGAATTCCTTATCATTTTTGTCAGGAATATCTTCTCCCAATGCTTTTACGCGCCCTTTCAAATAAGGAGTTGTATCTACAATTTCTTCCAATTCCATACGTTTGACGCCTTGCAGAATAATAGTGGTAGTCTGATCAGGCATTTCCAGGATACGGATAATCTTACCTACCGTACCAATAGTATGCAAATCTTCCAACGAAGGCATCTCCGTTTCTGCTACCTTCTGGCAAACCACTCCGATATATGCACCTTTTTTTTCAGCTTCACGCACTAATTTCATGGAAGTCTTTCTCCCGACAGATACCGGCATAAATACACCTGGAAATAAAACCATATTCCGTAAAGGTAATATCGGAAGTATCTCATTCACTTCAATATCCATCAACTGTTCTTCATTCCCCTCAAAATCAGCAATCACTGAAAAAGTGTTTCCTTCTTCTCTTGCTTCCGTATCTTTTAGGTAAAGTCTTTTCTTCATTTCGTTCTTTTTAAGTTTATGTCATACTGACAGGGCTTATAAAGCGCCTGCAAAGTTAATCTATTCTTCATTAATATAAAGCACCTTTTCTATAAAAAGACAAAAACGGTGCCAAATTTGTCGTAATATTCCCGACTTTGTCTATTTTTGCTCTCTATTAACAACTACATTCTATGTCAAATCCTTATTTTCAGTTTAAACAATTTACTATATGGCACGATAAATGTGCCATGAAAGTAGGTACAGACGGAGTGCTGCTAGGCGCTTGGGCAGAGGCAGAAAGCTCGCAAAAAATCCTCGATATAGGAACTGGCACTGGACTGATAGCGATAATGTTAGCACAGCGATATTCATTGTCGCAAATCACGGCTATAGAAATAGATGAAGCTGCGGCAGCTCAGGCTAAGATGAATGTAGCCCGTTCTCCATGGATAAAACGAATACAAGTTATCTGTAACGATTTCAGTCTATTTCAGACCGAAAGTAAATATAATCTGATAGTTTCTAATCCACCATATTTTGTTAATGCATTGAACTGCCCTGACAAGCAACGCAATATGGCACGTCATACCTGTGAACTAAATTATGAGTTACTTTTTCGACGCTCGGCACATCTCCTTGAAAAGCAGGGGAGGGTATGTGTTATCATTCCTACCGAAGCAAAAAAGTTAGTAATTGACACAGCCTGGAAATACAAGTTGTACCCTTCGCGTTGTCTTCATGTCTTCACCAAACCGGGTAAACCAAGCCGAAGAGTACTTATTTCATTCAGCCACGAAGAACAAAAGTGTATAGAAGAGACTTTATGTATTGAAGTGGAACACCATCAATTTACACCGGAATATATTGCACTGACAAAAGATTTTTATTTAAAAATGTAGTTTGATGCTATCATACCTTTATCTCAATAGACAGTTATAGACAGTTATTTTGTTGGATGTTTCTATATACAAAAATAAGCTGCTGAAAATCAACAACTTATTCTTTTTAGTCGGGGTAGCGGGATTCGAACCCACGACCCCCTGCTCCCAAAGCAGGTGCGCTAACCGGACTGCGCTACACCCCGAGTGCCTTATTTTTTAAAAGCGAGTGCAAAGGTAGAAACTATTTTGTAATAAACAAAGAAATATGAAGTTTTTTTAGAAAAAATATTTTCCATAAGTTCTAAAATCCTGTAAAACAATAGTGTTACTCGTAGTTGCTCCGTGCTAACTCCGTACCAAGTCCGTATCTGCTCCGTATCAGGTCCGTATCTATAGAGTACGGAGATACTACGGAGCAGATACGGACTTGGTACGGAGTTGGTATATAGTTGATATGCCTCCAACTTGTGAATGGCATCCTACTAGCTAACAGAATAAAAAGATGAAATAATATCTGGCAAAACAATATATTTCGTTTAACTTTATCCCCGCAAACAATTAGTACATCTCAACGTTACATTATAAAATAAAAGACATCATGAAAAAACAAATTTTCAGCATGGCTGTCATGGCAGTAATATTTGCCGCTTGTGGCGGTGGAACAAAAACTCCTGTCACAGTGGTAGGTTCTTGGGTAATGCCCATTAACGGGCAACCTGGAGAAGTGCAAGGAATCAAACTGGAAGAGAATGGAGAAGCATCTTCCATTAATATGCACACTTTGATATACAAAGAATGGGAACAACAAGGTGACCAGCTTTATCTGACAGTAAAAAGTATCGGTAATGAGATAGAGATTGAAGGTGTGGATACACTGAAGATTGACAAGCTAACGCCGGATTCGTTAGTGTTAAGTTCCAATTATGGATATACTCTGGAGTATGTAAGGCAGAAATAATACAAACTGCAATATATAAATCCCTGACGACTTTAAAGTATTAAATATCGTCAGGGATTTCTTCCTAACCTAACCAATCAATTTACCTTGAACGTATTTCTCTACGCATAAATATGATATAAGAGAGTGCAAAACAGAGAATTGTAACTGCAATCAATCCTGTTAGCTGTGGCCATATAACCAGCAAACTCTGTCCCAATGGGAGAGGGCTGGGTATTGCCCCTTGAACCTGCTCCATCATTAACGGTCCCAAGCTTCGAAGTGATGGCATCAGCAATACAGAAGTTGCCTGATTGAATAATTCGCACGGATTCAATGACATTATGCCCCAAACTATTTTTTGATAACCGACAACATAATAAGGCGGCATCATATCAGAAGGCATGAACATCTTAGCAACCCAATTGACAATCATCGTATAAAATACACTGAAAAACAACCATATCGCCAGAGAAGCCAAAGCTGAAGTAGCCGTCTGCCGGAAGCAGAGCGAGAACAGTATCGCCATATTCAACCAAAGACCTACATAGAAAACACTTAGGATCAAAAAGGAAATGATACGGGCAAATTCTTCCGGTGTAGGTGGAATACCGATGGCTATCAGCCCGGCTCCCATTACCAAAAAACCTAATACAAACAGCATAATTGTAATCACAATCAGTGCAGCAACAAATTTGGCATTGATTATACAATCACGGTGTATCGGTTGTGATAATATACGGCATAATGTCCCTTTGTTCAGTTCCGAATTCATGGCATCAAATCCTAAGGCAATACCTAACAGCGGCCCTAAAAAGTTGATGAACAAAACAAAAGAAGGCAATGTGCCATCGGATACGGTAAACAATTTCAAGAAGAAAAAAGTATCTTCCACATCACCTGATTTGACAGCCTCATGCATACTGGTGAGTGATGTATACAAGGCTCCCAAGCAAGTGAGCGTGATAATGGCAAGTAAAATAATAAAGCGCCAACTACGTACATGATCCCGGATTTCTTTATTCACAATAACCCAGAAAGGCTGCTCAATTCCGTTCATACTTCTCACCCCCTTCCTTTATATAATTATTGTAGATATCAATAAGTTCTACTTGTTTACCTTCCATTTCTCTAAGATCAAGCTGCGCCAGTAATTCTCCGTGATTAAATAAGCCCACACGATCACAAGCTTTCTGTACCTGATCCAGATTATGTGAGGAAAATAACACGGTGAAAGAATGAACCCTACTCAAATTACGAATCAATTCTATAAATTCCTGAATTCCGGCAGGATCGATACCGGATGTCGGCTCGTCCAGAATAATGATTTCCGGATTCTTTATCAATACATCCGCTAAACCCAAACGTTGCCTCATACCGCGGGAATACTTTCCGGTCTTTTTATTCACCTGTTCGGCAAGTCCAACCCGACGCATAAGTTCCTTTGCTTTCTCTTCAGCCTCTTTCCTTGAAAAGCCGTTCAGAAGTGCTGTATAGATGAGGTTTTCCAACCCGGTCATATCATCGTAAAAGCCTAAATCTTCAGGAAGATAACCAATTTTCCTCTTGACTTCAATAGGATTTGTAGTGGAGTCTATTCCACAAATTTCCACTTTACCGGAAGTTGGTTCTGTCAACCCCAGCATCATCAGGATAGTTGTGGATTTTCCCGCACCATTCGGACCCAATAATCCGAAAATCTCTCCTTTGCAGATTGACAGGCTAATATGGTCTACAGCAGTGAAATTACCGTATTTTTTGGTTAAATCGGTAAGTACAATCACTTGTTCGCCCATAATTACCTCCTTCCATATTTTCGGAATAGGTAATAGACACCTCCCACAGCTACAACGATGACTAATATTCCTACCCAACCCCAAAGCATTGGTGTTTTTACTGCAATTCTGAATTGTGCAGTTGCATTTACTTCGGGAGTTCTGGCTTCCATTGTTGCTACATAGTCGCCTGGCAAAGCTTTTTTCGAAGCTTTCATTATAGCCGTAACAGTAGATGTTTCTCCGGCTTTTAATATTTCTATTTTGGCAGGTTCAAAAGATACTTCCCAATCTTTTGGCTTACCGGATGAGAGTTGAATATCCTTTAATAAAGAGGAACCTGTGTTTCTGACAACTAATTCCAGACGCTTCACATCTCCGGCAGTTATTTCAGTACTCAACAATCCCCGTGGAGTAGTCAGTTCCATTTGATATGTACCGGTAACCACCACTTCCAAATCCAGATCAGCAGAAGTATTACCGGCTACTGCACGTACTGAAATCTTATAATTCCCAGCTTCAACATTAGCCGGCGGAGTGACGTCTATCGACACATTCTGGCTGGCATTCGCTTCTACTTGTGCGGAAGTTGCCTGCTTATAATTAGGTTTAAAAATTACATTCCATCCTCTGGGCGCATTAGACATCAATGCATATAACTGCTGATCAGCCGTCTGATTCTTCAGTACGGCATTAAAAGTAAATGTCGATTTTGAGTTGCCCTGCATATTGGGTTGATCAGTGGTAAATTCAGTCTGATAAGTGCCTTGCTGAGCTACGGTGACAGTCAAAGGAAGTTGACAGCCTCCAGCAGTTACAACAAAATTGTAGCTACCCTTGTTTATTTTTAATGGAACTTCCAATTTCAAGTTAAAGTCTTTCTTTTCACTAGGCAGGACAGCTAATTTGTTAATATTCCAACCACCGGATTTCAATTCACGTTTCCAACTTGCTGGTAATCCTGTAACAGACAGATCTACATTGACCGGAATATCCGAATTATTGATTAAATCAATTTTGTAATCAATACTCGTTCCCGGAGAAACAGAAATCTTTGTATAAGGAGAATAAAGAAACACGCTTGGAATTGAGTCAGAGGCGTGTGTGTAATTCACGGGTATTAAACCCAACAAAATAGTTAATAGCAGCAAATAATTAGTTCGCATAATCATATAGAATTTTATGGTTAATTAAATATGAGTTATCGATTTATGTGGCTGCAAAAATAAATAATGGAAAAATTAGTAGCTGTTAAAAGCAATAAAATATCGGCACAGAATTTTTATGATTATATAATATTTATGTTTTTTAATAGACACAGAACAACCTTTTGCTGGTGCAGTATTTATCTAACAGAATTGTAAAGTAAAACAACTCCCTTTTCCCGGTTCCGAATAAACGGTAATATTTCCTCCATGCTGATTCATAATCTGCTTGCAAAGACTGAGTCCGATACCCGAACCAGCAGTTTTTGTTGTGAAGAATGGAACAAATATTTTATCCTGTACTTCAGGTAAGATACCTTCACCATTATCCCGAACAGTAATAGTACAACGCCATGCAGTAAGAGAAGAAGTCACTTTCGGTGCAAAAACAGCTTTAACCTCAATCTTGGGCGTTTCGCGGCGGGCAGATGCTTCACGAGCATTTTTCAACAGATTAATAAGCACTTGTTCTATCTGAGCACGATCCACATCCAGTGTTTTCTCCAAAGGTGGAAGCTCGAAATGAATAGTTTCACCAGGAAAAAGTTTCTGTAAATCGGTGAATAACTCCCGAACCGGCACGCTGGCACAAACAGGAGCGGGGAGACGGGTAAGACGACGATAGTTTTCTACAAAACCTAATAGTCCCTTACTACGTCGATGAATGGTTTGCATAGCTTGTAGCATTACAGCATATTCTTTTTCGCCCGCTGCATCTTTTAATGTAACGGGTACACCACGCTCACTAAGTGTTTCAGAGAGGGAAATGATAGGAGTAATGGAATTCATGATTTCATGAGTGAGTACACGTATCAACTTTTGCCAGGCTTCCATTTCATTCCGTTCCAGTACAGAATGAATATTCTTCAAACTGATAAGGCGCCTCTCCATGCCACGGGCTACAAAGAGAGTGGTAGCTACTGCCATTTCTAAAGTGGTTCCATTTCGATGAATACGTATGACCTGCGTTTCACCGGAAGGAAGGCTCAAAAGCTCGGCCGGCAATTGCGGATCTTGCCCTAACTGGGCAGTAGCAGCACGATTCAGCCACTCAATACGTCCGGACATATCAGTCACTAATACAGCAGTATCTACCTTGTTCAGCAGACTTTCGTAATACTGATGTTTTATTTCTTCTTCCAACAGGCGGGCACGAAATGCCTGCAAGGTTTCAGATAGCTCTACAGCCATTTCTGTCATCAGTTTATTTTTATAAGGTGGACGGAAAGCTTGTGTCATGTCATTATAACGCAAACTGTCCGTCAGGCGACGCATCATCTGCAATTGCTTCATCTGTATATAATAAAGGTGTATTCCTGTCCCCAGAAGAAACAGGAATGTTATAAGCATGCTAAACCATAAATCAGCACAATATAACACATAAACACCAACAGAAAGTATTGCCAGCAGACAGATATGCAAGATAACAACCAAGGAATACTGCTTCATATTACTTCTTAATTTATAATCCCAGTTTCTCAATCTTCCTATACAATGCAAAGCGCGTAATTCCCAAATATTCCGCAGCACGTGTCATATTCCCCTCGCTCAACCGCATTGCCTTTTCTACAGCTTGCCGTTCCAATTGTTCCAGATTAAGTATTTCTTCTTCTTTTTTAAGACGGGGGGAGGAAGCTTGGAACAAGAAATTATCGGGACGAAGCAATGAACCGTCACCCAAAATCACCGCACGCTCCATCGTATGCTGTAACTCACGCACATTTCCCGGCCAGGAATAACGCAGCAATTTAGCTTTTGCTTCACGTGTCAAGCCCCGCATTTCCTTTTGATATTTCCGGGCATAACGCTGCAGGAAATAATCTGCCAGAAGAATAATATCATTTCCCCGTTCCCTCAAAGGAGGAATATGTAGTTCAATCGTATTGATACGATAAAGTAAATCCTGCCGGAAATTCCCTTCTTCCACCAGATGGCGGATGTCCGCATTTGTAGCACAAATCAAGCGTACGTCGATGGATACAGATTGTGTACTACCCAAACGACTGATCTGCCGTTTTTCAATAGCAGTCAGCAGTTTTGCTTGCATAGGCAGTGACAGATTTCCTATTTCATCCAAAAACAATGTACCTCCCGTTGCCACCTCCATCCGTCCGGCTTTCGGTTTCCGGGCATCAGTAAATGCACCTTTTTCATAGCCAAATAATTCACTCTCAAACAATTGTTCCGGGATACTGCCGAGATCAATTGTAACGAATGGCCGTCCGTAACGTGGCGAACAACGGTATAACAAACGGGCTATCACATCTTTTCCTGTTCCATTTTCACCAAGTACAAGAATGTTAGCATCTGTATCACGCAGCTTCTCTATCGTGGCAAACACTTCCTGCATCGCGGCAGATTCACCAATAATAGATTCTTCCACACTACTTCCCGCACCGCTAAGTACCTCCACTTGTTCTTTTAGCAGATTAACTTCACAGCGGGAACGGCGTAACTTAATACCGGATGAGAGTGTAGCAAGTAGTTTTTCTTTTTCCCACGGTTTCGGGATGAAATCGGTAGCACCCGCTTTAATGGCCCGTACCGCTTTATCTGTATCTGCATATGCTGTCATAAAAATAACAACCGCCTGAGGATCAATACGCAAGATTTGTTCCAGACTCTCAAAGCCTTCCTGCCCACTGATGGCGTCGCGACTGAAGTTCATATCCAGCAGGATAATGTCCGGCTGGAATGTCGTCATGAAATATTCGATACGATCGGGGGTTACTGCTACTTTTATTTTTTCCGCATAAGGTTCCAACAGAAGGTTGAGGGCAAAAAGTACATCCTCATTATCATCTACTATTAATATTTTTCCTAATTGTTCCATACGAAGCTATTATTATCCGATAGTCTTTTCTGCAATATGAATATATCCGATGTGCAAAGATAAACAATATATCGATGTGTTGTGTGTGCGTATGCGCACTATTTTTGTGCGGTATGGCACACGCTCAATTTACATCATACAGAAGTATAACACTGTAATACAAAGCATTACATCTTTGGCATAAGATTTGAATCTCTTCTACCAAAAGGAACATACTATGTACAAAAAAATACTTTTATTATTAATAGCTTGCGGAACTCTTATAACTATTGATGCGCAGGAACACACTATGGAGCTGACATTAGGTCAGACCATAGAGCGTGCCCGCCGACAATCACCCGATGCGCAAACAGCCCAACACAGTTTTCGTTCCGCCTACTGGAACTACAAATATTATCGGGCCAACTATTTGCCCGCCTTGAAATTAACTTCCGATCCGTATCTGAATCGTGCCATCAACAAAATTACAATGAGCGATGGTAGCGTGAAATTTGTGGAACAAAACTTATTAAGTACCGACCTCACCTTAAGCCTGACACAAAATATTCCTTGGACAGGTGGTACACTGTTCGTGGAAACTTCTGCCCAGCGGCTTGATTTATTTAGTGACAACTCTACCTCCTGGCAGACATCACCCATAAACGTCGGTTATAGTCAGTCTCTTTTTGGATATAATAGTCTGAAATGGAATCGTCGTATCGAACCATTGCGTTACCAGGAAGCCAAGAAAACTTATGTGGAAACCCTGGAGCTCGTTGCTGCCAATGCTACGCAGAAATTCTTTGCCCTTGCCACTGCACAAAGCAACTACGAAATAGCTTCTACCAACTATGCCAATGCAGACACCTTATATACATATGCACAAGGGCGCTATAATATAGGTACCATTACCGAAAACGAGATGCTACAATTGGAACTTAATAAGCTGACCGAAGAGACAAATCGTATGAATGCCCATATCGAAGTAGAAAATTGCATGCAAGAACTCCGTTCGTATCTCGGTATCCAGGAGGATATATTGATCAAAGTAGATGTCAGCGATCATGTTCCCAATCTTCACATAGACCTAAGCACAGCTTTAATCACAGCACGTCAAAACAGCCCGGATATACTGGACATGCAGCGACGCAAGCTGGAAAGCGAAAGCCGGGTAGCCAGTGCCCGTGCCAATGCCGGACTGAAAGCCGATCTTTACTTGCGTTTCGGACTGACTCAGACCGGCAATAAACTGAAAGACGCTTATCACAATCCCTTGGACCAACAATATGTCACCCTCGGCATTAGTCTGCCTATATTGGATTGGGGACGTGGCAAAGGACAGGTCCGGGTAGCCCGTTCTAATCGTGACTTAACTTATACTCAAGTAGAGCAGGATAAGACAGACTTTGAACTGAATGTCCGCAAACTGGTGAAACAATTCAATTTACAATCCCAGCGCGTACATATTGCCGCCCGCACCGATGAGACGGCTCAACGACGTGCAGATGTAGCCCGACGACTTTATATCCTGGGAAAGTCTACTGTACTCGACCTCAATGCTTCCATCAGTGAAAAAGATGCCGCCCGACGAAATTACATCACTGCACTATATAACTACTGGAGTTTATACTACACCCTCCGCAGTATCACACTTTATGATTTTGAAGTAGATGCACCGCTGACAGAAACAGAAAGAATAGAGGAAGTGATGGACAAGATGATAAAAAAATAAAGGGACATATTATAAACTTGACTATAAATTGTAAAACAATAAAGATATTATGGATATTAAACTCGAAAAGAAGCCTTGGTACATCCGCTACCGCTATTACCTAGCAGGAGGAATTCTATTCCTTGCTTTCATTATTTACGTTATCATCCTTTCTGCCGGTCCCAGCAAGCTTCGCATCGACCAGGAGAATGTGCAGATTGCCGAAGTCAAAAATGATAAATTCATGGAATATGTAGACGTGGAAGGACTTATACAACCCATCCTCACCATTATCGTTAATGCCCGTGAATCAGGAAGTGTAGACCGTATAGTAGGCGAGGAGGGAAGTTTACTTCAAAAAGGAGATACAATCCTTGTGCTCGAAAACCCTGATCTGATACACAACATTGAAGAACAACGTGATGATTTGGAGAAGCAATTGATTTCTTTCCGTGAAAAAGAAATTGAGATGGAACAGAAGAGCCTGACCCTCCAGCAACAAACTTTGCAAACCAACTATGAGTTGGCCCGTCTTCAAAAAAGTTTCAATCTTGATAAAGAAGAATATAAAATGGGGATAAAAAGTAAAGCTCAACTGGAAGTTGCCGAAGATGAGTATAATTATAATGTAAAGAAAGCAAAGTTACAACGCGAGAGTTTGCGTCAGGATTCTGTTGTTGCCATTATCCGCAAAGACCTGATTCATAATGATCGGGAACGTGAACGTAAAAAGTATGAACGCGCTTGCGAACGACTGGATAATTTAGTTATTAAGGCTCCCGTAGCCGGACAACTCAGCTTCGTGAAAGTAACTCCGGGGCAGCAAGTATCATCCAACCAAGGTATTGCCGAAATCAAGGTACTAGACCAATATAAAATACACACTTCACTCAGTGAATACTACATAGACCGTATCACTACAGGGCTTCCCGCCACAATTAATTATCAGGGGCGTAAATATCCACTCCGTATTACAAAGGTAGTTCCCGAAGTAAAAGACCGCACTTTCGATGTCGACTTAGTATTTACCGGAGAGATGCCCGACAATGTACGTGTAGGAAAGAGCTTTCGTGTACAGATAGAGTTGGGACAACCCGAACAGGCCATCGTTATCCCACGCGGTAATTTCTATCAGGCTACCGGTGGTCAATGGATTTACAAACTAAACGCATCCAAAACGAAAGCAATTCGTGTCCCTCTCAGTATCGGACGCCAGAATCCCCAGCAATACGAGATTACAGACGGTTTACAGCCGGGAGATTGGGTTATTACGACGGGATATGATAACTTTGGCGAAGCGGAAGAACTGATATTAAAATAAGGAACAAATACAGCATCATCAGAGAATAGCAAAATAACAGAAAGAGATTAATATAATAAAGACTGAAATATGAAAACACTCAAATATGCCTGGCGCTTCCTGATACGCTCCAAATCATATACGATTATTAATCTACTGGGGCTGGCCTTCAGTCTGGCATGTTGCATTATTCTATTCCGCTATATTCACAGGGAATTGACAGTGGATAGCCATTGCATTGACCGGGAACAGGTTTATGGTGTCAAAGCGGATATGGGTGGCAACAAATATTTAAGTATGCTTATTAATAGGGGAGATAGCAGCCTTATCGATCAACGCTACATCAATAAGCAGAGCAACTTCATTCCGTTGGAGAAAGACCATATAATGGTTGGGGCAAATCGGTTTCCTTCGCGAATCATCGTAACAGACAGTATCTTTTTTCAGCTATTCCGCTACCCGGTGGTGCAGGGAAATATTACATTACCTTCTCCGCACTCCGCTTTAATTACAGAGGCATTTGCCCACAAGCTCTTCGGTAAGGAGAATCCGGTAGGTAAAATCATCCGTTGTTCTAATGGAAAGGACATAACCATTGAGGGTGTATTGGGTAATCCCGGAAACAAGACTTTCCTGCAGTTCGATGTAGTATTGTCTAAAGCCTTATCTGATAATTGGGAACGTATGGCTATAGACTTGTTTTCATTCATGCCGGGCACTGATATAAATAAGCTAAACAAAACAGGTAGTATCCCAAGATATATAAACTCGCCCGAAAGCGGTGATACGCGTACTTATACTTATTCTTTGATTCCCGTCAAACAATTCTATTGGGATAGCTCCATCAGTAATGAGGAGACATTGATGTTCTCTGCCGGCAGCTATTCCCATCTGTGGATTATGATAGGAGTATGCCTATTAGTGCTATTAGCAGGTATTATTAATTTCATCAATATCTATCTGGTTGTCATGCTCCGGAGGGGAAAAGAATACGGATTGAAAAAGGTGTTCGGTGCAAGGGGTAAAGAACTATTTCTTAATATATGGATAGAGAATACTTTGTTGGTATCAGCCGCTATGCTCATAGCTTGGGTGTTTGTAGAAGTAAGTACTGTGCCAGTGAGAAATCTTTTCAATCATCAGTTTAGCTATACGACATTTGACTGGCAATTATCATTAGGCATATTGGTAGTACTCCCATTGGTTACTTCTCTTTATCCATTCATCAAATACAATTATACTCCCCCTATTGTCTCCATCCGTTCTATAGGTTCGGAAAGTCGTTCAATACATTCACGGATCCTATTTCTGGGGATTCAGTACGTACTCACTTTTTTATTGGTAGTAATTTCGCTTTATTTCAATAATCAGTTGAATATGTTGCTTAGTACCGAACCGGGGTTTCGTACCAAAGATATTATCATTGCTCAGCTGACTTACGAATCAAAGGATTTTAATACTTACACGGAAGAGAGCATGAAACAACAGCAGGAGCGAGTGAACGCATTAAATAAGGAGCTTTCTTCCTGTCCCTATATAGAAGATTTTGAGACTAGCTATATTGACATTCTTAAAGGAGATTATGGCAGTGATTATATAAACGAGCAAGGGAAGAAGATCTACCTGAATATGCGTCTTGCCACGCCTCATTTTTTTCGGGTCTATGATATTAAATTTGTCGAAGGCGAGCTCCCCGATTTATCAGATAAAGGCTTTTTCGGAGTTCTGGTGGTGAATAAGGCAGCTATGAAAGCCTTAAACTACACCACTTGTCAAGGTGCCAGCATAGAAAATCCCCTGAAAAGAGGAAACGAATCCAAAACCCAACCCATTGTAGCGGTGGTAGATGATTACTACAACGGACATTTAACTTTAGGAAAGAAACCTACTGTTTATATGGTGAGCAATCAGATGAGCGGCGATGTCTATCAGATAGCCTGTGTGCCGGGTAAAAAGAAAGAAGTGCTTGAGTTCCTACGTAAAACGGAATTAAAGATTTATGGCAGTGAAGATTTTGAATACAGCATTCTGGAGGAAGACGTAAAAGCAATCTATGCCCAGGACAGACAAACAAGCATTATTTATTCCGTTTTTGCTTGTATTGCGATTATAATTGTAGGTCTCGGGCTATTCGGTATTTCTCTGTTTGATATCCGACAGCGATATCGGGAAATAGCCATCCGCAAAGTAAACGGAGCACAATTGAGAAATCTGTATGTAGTTCTGTTCCGCAAGTACATTTGGGTAATAGGAATTTCCATATTGATTACCATACCTTTATCCTATTACCTGATATACATCTATACGCAAGATTTTGTAGTGAAAGCTCCTATCAGCATATTCATTTATTCCATAGCCATACTGATAGTTTCTGGCATTTCGTTAGGTACATTGTTCTGGCAAGTGAATAAAGCTGCACGGATTAATCCGGCAAAAATTATGAAAAGCGAATAAGAAATAAAATATAACTAAAATATAGAAAGACTGAAATATGAAAACACTCAAATACGCCTGGCGCTTCCTGATACGCTCCAAGTCATATACGATCATTAATGTCATTGGTCTGGCACTCAGCCTGGCATGTACCATCATATTAGTACGCTACATTCACCGTGAGTTGCAAGTGAACACGCACTGCACCCATGCTGAAAGGACTTTTATCCCGCTACGGGAAATTGATGGCAATGTATTCCCTGGCAGTGTGAATAAAGACAGTGGTGCGGATACGGTTTACTACGCTCCCGAAGCCATAGAAAAGAGAAGTTACTTCATCACACTGGACAATGACAATGTAACCATCGATGAGAAACCTTATACCGTCCAAGCATTGGTAACAGACACAGCATTCTTGCACTTCTTTCACTACCCATTGAAAGGTAAACACATAGAAGCGCCTGAAGAAGTACTCATTACCCGTCAGTTTGCCAAACGTGTGTTCGGAGATAAGAATCCTATAGGACAAACGATAGGATACTCCGGAGGCAAGCTGTTGACGATCTGTGGTATATTGGAAGAACCGGCATGCAAATCTTCGCTAACATTTGATATACTGATAAATCTGGAACTGAAAACCAGAAGAGAGTGGAGCAAAATGTATATAGAAATCCTGCGTTTTATGCCCGGAGTAGATGTAGATGCCATTAATGCTATCAGCCATGTGAAGCGACAAACAGAATGGGGATATATGGTGAGTTACGACTTTATTCCTGTCAGTCAACTCTACTGGAATAAGGGATTGGCTGCCATGGCCGATCAACCGAATATGTGGCATTACAGCAGTCGTTCGCACATTCTGGTACTTATGGGAGTATGCCTGTTATTATTGCTGGCAGGCATACTAAACTTCGTCAATATCTATCTGGTTTTTATGCTGAAACGTTCCAAGGAGTATGGTATCAAGAAAGTATTCGGCATCCGTGGACGTGCACTCTTCCTCCAGTTATGGACGGAAAATATGTTGATGATCGTCATCTCGCTGCTGCTGGCCTGGTTCTTTATCGAAATATTTTCGGGATATGCCAGCAGGTTGCTGGGCAGCGATGTACCTTATACGGCTTTCGACTGGCAACTGTCGCTCGGTGTGCTGGTGCTTTTGCCATTACTCACTACTGTATATCCTTTTATCAAATACAATTATCTGCCCCCCATCGTGTCCATACGTTCCGTCGGAAGTTCACGGCATTCTGTCGCTACACGTACGGTTTTCCTGTTTATCCAGTATAGCATCACTCTTTTGCTGATAGTCCTCTCTCTGTACTTCAGCAGCCACCTCCGTTTCCTGCAAAACACCCCTCCGGGATTCAAGACGGAAGGTATACTTTATGCTAATCTGATTCCTACCCCCAAGAGCTGGGGAGGTGAAAGTGAAGCCGAAAGAAAACAGCGCTGGCAGAATACGACTACCATCCGGCAAAAGCTGGATGAATGTCCTTTCATAGAACGGTGGTTCTGTGGCGATCCCTCGCAAAGTGGCATCCTCAGTAGCGGAGGCAGTACGACACTTATTAATGATAAAGACGTGAAGCTAAATATGATGGTGATGTATATACCGGCGGATTTCTTCAAGCTGTATGAACTGCAAGCAGTACAAGGTACATTGCCGGGGAAAGTGGAGGCAAAGGATTATTCAGAGAATGTAGTTGTCATGAATGAGGCAGCTTTGAAAGCATTCGGTTATACGAAGCAGGAAGAAGCATTCGTAAGAGGAGAACAGGCACTCTGGATTACTTCCTCAATGGACGGAAAAATAGTAGAAGGCGGCCTGTCTTTGATGCCTGTAGGAACTGTCATCAAAGATTACTATACCGGCCATCTTACAGCCGGAAAGAAACCCGTGGTATACATCGTGACACCCGGTTACGGTGGAGCACAATTCCAAATAGCCTGTAAGGCCGGTAAGGAAAAGGAACTTATCAAATATTTGCAAGACACAAGAGAGGAGATTTTTCATGCGGAAGAGTTCGACTATCACTGGCTGAAAGAAGATGTTCAGGCCCTGTATGACGACGACCGCCGTGTAGCAACCGTGTTTACATTGTTTGCCACCATCTCTATTTTTGTCTCGGCATTGGGATTATTCGGACTTTCCTTATTCGACATCCGCCAACGCTACCGCGAGATAGCCATCCGCAAAGTGAATGGGGCACAATTGAAAAATCTGTATTCCGTTCTATTCCGCAAGTATATATGGGTGATAGCCGGTGCAGCATTGCTGACCATACCTTTATCTTATTATCTGATATACATCTATACACGGGATTTTATAGTGAAAGCTCCTGTCAGTATATTCATCTACCTGATCGCTATATTAGTGGTGGCAGGCATTTCGTTGGGAACATTGTTCTGGCAGGTGAATAAAGCAACCCGCATCAATCCGGCAACAATCATGAAAGCAGAATAAAGAGGTTAGTTATGATACACCATTATTTAAAAATAGCATATCGGAATCTGTTGAAGTACAGAACGCAAAGTATCATCAGTATCATCGGACTGGCAATCGGTCTGGCATGTTTTGCACTGTCTACATTCTGGGTGCAATATGAAATGACTTATGATGATTTCCATAAGGATGCAGAACGCATTTATTTGGTACGAATGGACGATTGCCACTTTGGAGGGCACTACTCTGACTTTGTGCCCTACGCGTTGGGGAATCATTTAAAAACGACTTACACTGAAATAGAAGATTTCTGTGCATCAGGTCAGAATACTCTATTCATTAAAAATGGGAAACAGATTACGGAATATCCGATGTTAATGCCTGATACAACTTTCATCCGTATGATGGATATAAAAGTTCTGGAGGGTGACAACCAATTCTTTTTATCCACCTCACCGGAAAAGAGCGGGATAGCCATTACAGAAAAAGCTGCTCAAGACTTGTTCGGTACTACCAGAGTGATTGGAGAGACCATAACAGACAATAACCATCGGTACGAGTATCGCATAAGTGCCATTGTCAGCGATTGGGGAGAGCATTCTAACTTTAAATATGCTTTTATGGGGCGTACCAATAATGATACTTCATGGGATAACGCCAATTACAGGATGCTGATAAAAATAAAGCCCGGAACAAATGTGGATGTACTTTTAGAAAAAATGAATCAGCACTTTCCGGATGAACTCAAAAAGAACAGCTATAGTGTAACCGGATATACACGTTTCTATCTGGAGCCCATTACCTCACTGCGTTATGCGGATGAATTTATTCGTGGAGACGAACAAATAGTACGGTTCCGTTACATTGTTTATTTCTCCATCACAGGAGTGCTTATCATTCTGTGCGCATTAATCAACTATTTAACGATTTATATCGACTGTTTTCGCTCGCGTAAACGGGAAATGGCACTACGCAAAGTAAATGGAGCATCCGAACGTTCGTTATTGGCATTACTTAGTACGGACTTTCTATTTACTATTCTATTGGCTTCACTCTTAGGGATGTTCTTCGTGGAATTACTAAAACCCTGGTTCTTGCAATATTCCATGATTGTCGATACAGATATATCCATTTATGGGAATTGCATATTATACGTCGCAGGTATGTCAGTATTGGCTTTTATAGTGGCGCTATGTTCTGTTTACCTATTCCGCCGTCACTCATTGCAGAATACACTTCATAGTACTCAAATGAGTATAATGGGACATATATGCCGTAAGGGAAGCATTGTAATACAGCTTGTTGTTTGCCTTACATTTATACTTTGTACTGTCATTATGCAAATGCAACTTTATCATTTGCGTAATGTAGATATGGGAATGGATTATCGAAACCGTGCTTCCCTGGGCATCTGGATGAATGTGGACATGAATGTATGGGCAGAGAAGGTAAAAGCATTACCCATGGTAACTGAAGTTGTACGGCCTGTTTACTGGCCGCTCATCAGTATGGGTTCTTATTCATCTGTTGAGGTAGATGCCTGGGACGGATTGAATGGGATAACTGAAAATCCAATCGGCATAGATGAGATTCTGGCAGGAGAGGAGTTCTTCAAATTCTATAACATGCAACTGGTAGCGGGAGAATGGATATCGGATAAGTCGAATGTCCGTGAAGTTAATATCATGGAAACAACAGCCCGCACTATGGGATGGACACCTGAAGAAGCTATCGGCAAACACATCTTTTACTGCAATAAAGAAGTGGAACCTATGGCTGTGATCGGAGTCATAAAAGACTGTGCGTACAGGTCGCCTTCCAAGGACCTGCCTCATACTGTATTTGTCAATACCAATAAATCACAGTGGATGTGGCCGCGTTGCTTTGTCCTCTTCAAGTATAAACCGGGAACCTGGGAAGAATGTCGTCGTAGCATCGAGGAAATGCAGCAAGCTGAACTTCCCAACCGCAAATTATTTCTGGACAGCGAGGAAGAACGATATAATAAATATCTGCAATCAGAAGATGCATTATCCAGTCTATTGGGATTCTCTGCAATTGTTTGTATCCTGATATCTATATTCGGCATATATTCATTGGTATCATTGACATGCGAACAACGCCGGAAAGAAATAGCTATCCGCAAAGTAAATGGGGCTACCATCAGCAATATCCTGAGCATCTTCTTTAAAGAATACGCAATGCTATTGATCGTATCTTCATTGATAGCTTTCCCTGCCGGTTATACTATTATGAAGCACTGGATAGAGACGTACAATCGTCAGGTAAGTATAGGAGCATTACCGTTCATCCTCATTTTTGCAGGGATAGCAATGGTTATCACCATAAGTATCAGCTGGCGCGTATGGCAGGCAGCACGGCAGAATCCGGCGGAAGTGATTAAAGAATAAAAACGATTTGTATCCTTTGGGAGTATAATTATAAGAAGCAATGTCGTGATGCAGAACTAGCAATCTCGTAATGTGGAATATTGCTAGTTTTGCATCACGACATTGCTTCTTATGTTCCGTTTAAGGCAGGGGTTGACTATGCCTTGACTTACCATATTATTTCTCACGTACTTTTATTGAATGAATATAACAAATCCAAGACTAATAAAAGACTTGTTAGGGTTCAAAATAGGGTCAGGGTCACTTATAGCCCCATTTGTAGGTGATTTTTAATTCCACTAGTCAATATTGCATTGATATACAGATAGTTGATTTTAGACAGTTTTTACAAAAAACAAATTCCCGTAGATTCGAAATATTGTAATGCGAACGATTCTTTATGAGTAAATGTTTGATACAAAAAACAGAAAAGTGAAGCAAAAGTAATAAAGAGTGGATTATAAAATCTGATTCCTTGGTAATTTGGCGCCATATCAGTACTTTTATTTTACACCCACTTAAAATATTCTATTCATTTGAGCAGAATTTGGGGGTATAAGTGACCCTGACCCTATTTTGAACCCTTAGCACCACATATTTCTTTCTATTTTTAGACTATAAAACACTGATATACATAGCTAGACCATCATTAAGGAGTGTATTCATAAGTGCATCTAATGCATGTTTTTTTAGAGAAAAGTAGAAGCATCTTCCCGATTATTAAAAGAGAAAAAACGCTACACCTGTTCACAGCCAGATTATTACTTCATCAAAAGTTAAGAAATTATAGTCAGAGTCTATAACTATCCTTTGTGATTTTAAATGTACCATTTGTGCGAATATGCACTATTTTTGTGCAGTATAGCACACTAAAGCAATATTACTAAAACAAATATTTACCTGAAAAACAATCTGTTATAACTTTGGCACGAGATTTGAACCTTAATCTAAAAAAAGAAATTCACTTTGATATATAATCTTGTGAATGACATCAGTAAAATAATGCGTGAACTAATATATAGCTATGATACAGCACTTTTTCAAGATAGCATTTCGTAATATACTGAAATACAGAACACAAAGCATTATCAGTATTATAGGTCTGGCAGTAGGATTTACTTGTTTCGCCCTTGCAAATCTATGGATACATTATGATACTACGTATGATGCTTACCACGAAGGAGCCGACCGGATGTACATCCTCTGCAAAGAAAATATATTTGGAACAAGCGGGTATTCCACTTATATGCCATATCCGGCATCAACGGTGCTGAAAAACGACTTTCCTGAAGTGGAAGCCGCATGCGCATATACCAGATGGACAAAAGCAACGGACATAAAAGTAGACGGTCAACCCGCAGTAGAAGTTCATGAGATGCAGGCGGACTCTTGTTTCATGAACATGTTCGGAATTTCCATTCTATCCGGTAACATGGACTTTATGTATTCAGATGACAAGATAGCTTTAACAGAAGACGTCGCAATGCGTTTATTTGGCACCACGGATGTACTGGGCAAAGAAGTAAAAAACTACAATGATGACCCTAAAACTGTTTGTGCTCTTCTTTCAGACCTTCATCATAGCAATCTTTCATTTGGCTCTTGGGGCCAGGGCAAGTACCTCCGCAGTTGGCAGGATGAATGGGGGAATGGAGGTTTTGAGATAATTATTAAATTGCACGAAGGAACTGATGTTGCAGCTTTCCAGAAGAAATTAGCTGTACATGAAGCTAAAGCTGATCCGCGAGATCCTCATCGGGTATTTGAAAACGTCCGATTGATACCACTCACCCAATATCATTATTCACCGATTAATCAAACTAAATCCATCAAGCTATATTATCTGATACTATTTTCCGTAGCTGGCGGATTGGTCATTCTTTGCTCATTATTCAATTATCTTTCTTTGTTTATTACCCGTATGCAGATGCGTAGCCGTGAGATAGAATTACGCAAAGTATGTGGATCCTCCATTGGAGGGATGTTTATTCTGTTTATTGTAGAATACCTATACATCATATTCTCATCAGGAATATTGGGCATGGCTTTGATTGAAATCGTTTTACCTGCTTTTAAAGAGATATCAGGAGTATCCGGAAACATTTATGGAGAATCACTTCTTTATTTTATCGGGATTCTTTTGTTATCATTGCTTCTGTTGGTACCATTCGTCATCAGACGCTCACGCATCCGGAATACCGTAAACAGATACATGCTCCGTAAAGCAAGCATTACATTCCAGTTAGTAACAGGAATTCTTGTCACATTCTGCATGATAGTCATGATGAAGCAAATCTACTATCTTACGAATACGGATCTGGGATGGGAAAGAAAAAATATAGCTTCTATCAATCTTTTATATCCGGATAAAGATTTTGAAACCATTGCTGATAAGATAAAGCAATTCTCATGCACAAAAGAGGTCATAACCGGACATTGTTGTTTATTGCCCAAGTCATCAGGTTTTTCACAAAGCTTCAAAAATTGGGATGGGAAAGAAGATGGTATGAAAAGCATAGATATGCTGAGTTTGTGGAATTGTGAAAAGATCGTATCTTTCTACAATCTGCAACTGCTGGAAGGGGAAATGGTAAAACCAACAGAAACTAATAAAATCATGATTAACGAGTCAGCAGTAAAAGCACTTGGAATGAGTGAACCGATTGGAAAGAAGCTTTATCTGGATAATAGAGCATGGACCATTACAGGCATAATCAAAGACTTCCACATCACAGCTCCAACAGAACCGGTACAGCCTTATACTCTAATTACAGAAGATATTCTTAAAAACTCCGGATTTTCGATAGGGAAAGGACAAATACTAATCAAGTTTCATGATGGCAAATGGAAAGAACTTAAAAATCGGATAGATAGCATATTCACTTATGAATATCCGGAAGTGCGATATAAGTTATATAATACAGAAGAGGAGTATACCGGCTATCTGAAATCAGAAGATGCATTGATAAAGTTACTGAGTTTTATTGCTATTGTTTGTATGCTGATCGCCGCTTTCGGCATTTTCTCTCTTGTTACACTAAGTTGTGAACAACGGCGCAAAGAAATAGCTGTACGCAAAGTGAATGGAGCTGCCATTAAAGATATTCTTCTTATGTTTGTGAAGGAATATATGCTCTTACTGATTATAGCATCTGTCATCGCATTCCCTGTAGGGTATGTGCTGATGAAGCGTTGGCTTGAAAACTATGTAGAACAGACAGTTATCAGTGCCTGGATATATTTTGCTATCTTTGGTGGTATAATGATCGTTATTTTTGCATGTATCGGTTGGCGGGTATGGCAGGCGGCGCGGCAGAATCCGGCAGAAGTGATAAAGAGTGAATAATAGAAAAATCAAAAACATGATACAGCATTATTGCAAGATAGCGTTTCGTAATATACTGAAATACAAAATACAGAGTATTATCAGTATTATAGGTTTGGCAGTAGGATTTACTTGCTTTGCACTCTCAAATCTGTGGATACACTACGAAATAACGTATGACAAATTCTACGAAGGTGTGGAACGAACTCATTTACTTTATCAAGAAGCCACTTTTAGTGAATCAACATTCAGCACATACAGTTCATATATGTTAGCTACTACACTTCGGCAAGAATTTCCGGAAGTAGAAGCCGCATGTGCAGTTTACCAATGGGAAATGGGGCTGAAAACCAAAGAGGGGAAAACGGCAAAAGTTAATTGCATGTATGCTGACTCCACATTTTTAGAGATGTTCCAACCTACCTCCATATTATCCGGAAGCATGGAATTCCTTTATTCTGATAATAAAATTGCATTAACAGAGGAGACTGCTATGTCATTATTCGGTTCAACAGAAGTTTTGGGACAAGAGATAGAGGCAAATGATACACCTAAGACAGTCTGTGCCATTCTGAAAAATGTAGAGAAACATAGTAATCTCTATTTTGCCGCATGGACAATGTCATCACAATTTCAAAAAGAAAAAAGCGAATGGGGAGTACATAGATTTCAAACCTACGTTCGGCTACGTAAAGGAGTGGATGCTACATCTTTTCAGGAAAAAATGAAGAACTACGAATCCGGAAACCAATGGTATCCCAAACCTCTCGAAAAATATAAGATAATTCCATTAACCCAATACCATTACTCCGCCATAAATGAAAAACTGACCCTTAAATTCAATTATTTAGTACTTTTCTCCATAGCAAGCGGCATGATTATACTTTGCGCATTGTTCAACTATCTCTCCTTGTTTATCACCCGTATGCGCACACGAAACCGGGAAATTGAATTAAGAAAAGTATGTGGTTCATCCATTCGGAATTTATTCATACTTTTTGGTACTGAATATTTATTTGTGCTGCTTTTATCCGGTCTTTTAGGAATGACGTTTATCGAATTATCGCTTCCGAAATTCAGAGAACTGTCCGAAATTAATGGAAATATTTATGGAGAATCATTCCTCTACTTTATAGGTATTCTTTTCATATCCTATATCCTATTAATACCTTTTATTGTCCGCCGATACTACAGGCAATCCGGCAATCTATTCCTATTCCGTAAATGCAGCATAGTATTCCAATTGATAATATGTATCTTATTTATCTTTTGCGTAAGCATTCTTATGAAACAACTCAATCACCTGGCAAATGGTGACATTGGTTGGGAAAGAAAGAATACAGCAGTATTAAGACAATATGTTTCTCCGGAATCTTATGCTGCCGTCAGTGCCGAAATAGATAAGATGCCATGTATTGTAGAGACACTGAAAGGATGTGAACCTTTATTTCCAAGATATAGTACACTGACTTACAGGATAAACAGTTGGGAAGGAAAGAAAAGCACGGATAAGGAAGATAGAGTAGATATCATCTGCATAAGAGAAGAGAGGGAATTTATCAATTTCTACAACCTGAAACTAATAGAAGGTGAAATGCTAAAACCGGATGATGCGGATAAGGCTATCATCAACGAGACTTGTGCAAGAAGATTAGGCTTAGATGATCCGATAGGTAAGAAAATCAATATTCACCAAGGAGTTACAATCGTCGGAATTGTAAAAGACTTCCATATCACAGCACCTACAATCCCGGCAGCACCTACTTTATTCTGCAATAAAGGAGGTCTGGGAGGTTCCGATTCCGATGCCAACTATGGTGATATATTGATAAAATATCGCGCAGGAACATGGGAGGATCTTAAAAAGCGAGTAGATGATGTATATGCCAAAATCTCAACTGGCAATAATGAATATCATTCTCTTCTCAATATAGAAGAGGAATATTCTAAGTTCCTGAAATCCGAAACGTTATTATTGAAGCTGCTTGGCTTTGCCTCAATTATTTGCGTACTCATTGCCGCTTTCGGAATATTCTCTTTCATTACGCTAAGTTGCGAGCAGCGGCGCAAAGAAATAGCCATCCGCAAAGTAAATGGAGCGTCTGTAAAAGAAATACTTGCTATGTTTGTAAAAGAGTACTTTATATTACTCGTTGCAGCATCAGTGATGGCATTTCCTATAGGATACGCTTTGATGAAAAAATGGCTGGAAAGTTATATAGAACAAACAACAATCAGTGCATGGATATATCTGGCTATATTTAGTGGGATAGGTTTACTTATTCTGTTATGCATTGGCTGGCGGGTATGGCAGGCAGCACGGCAGAATCCGGCAGAAGTGATAAAAAGTGAATAAATACATATATAATACGCCATAAAAAATGTTACAACACTATTTTCAAATAGCAATATGTCATTTGCTTAAATACAAAACGCAAAATCTTATCAGTATCGTAGGATTAGCAGTGTGTCTGCTTTGCTTCAGTATATGCATGTATTGCAGTCGTTTCTTTCTAAGTATTGACCAATGTTTTGAAAATCATGATCATATTGCCGATATTGTTTTAAAGAGTTCAAACGGGGAGTTCTTCTCCGGAACTCCTGCTACGGTCTTTGAGCAATTGCAGGATATACCATTGAATGAAGTGGACATTTTAACACACATCGCTAATGCTGATCCACGTCCATACAATATAGAAATGAAAGACGGAAAGGAATATCCATTTACTGAAATGTCAACTATCGAAATTGATTCTTGTTTCCGCCAAGTATTCACTCCGAAAATTATAGCCGGTTCCTGGGATGTTGCGGTCCATACTCCCAATGCTATTATTATGATGGAAAGCACCGCACGCAAGGTTTTTGGTGAAAATGGTGATCCGATCGGTAAACGTATGGTACTGACCAAAAAACTAATGAGTTCACCAGATGCTACCCCAAATTCAGGTGGCACTGTCTATACCATCCAGGCAATCATAAAAGATATACCACAAAATAACAGCTTGAATTTTTGCAATAGAATTGATTTATTAGTGCTAAATGATAGTGAAGGTTTGTTCCAGAGTGAAAGTAGAAAGTTTACGACCGGTTGCTCCACTTTCGCTTTATTGCATAAAGGGAAAAGTGTACAACAACTGGAGGATCATCTTCGCGAACTGAATCTATCCAGCGATGCATTCCCTGATAATACGATTTGTGCAACTGCATTGGGGAAGGGAGCCTATAGTGCAACCTTCAGCCCTTACTTTATCAGTGTTACCACTGCATTAGGAATACTAATTTTACTTATCGGCCTTCTTAATTTTTTCCATTTCCTTACCGGCTCATTTCTTAACCGTAGCCGCGAATATAGTCTCCGTAAGGTATTAGGAAGCAGTAACTACCAACTGTTATCACAGCTTTTCATTCAATCGGCACTGATTATCTTATTAGCCTTTCTGATTACTTTTTGTTTAATTGAACTACTGGCTCCCTTTTTTCATCTTACGTTAGTAGTATTTACATTGGAAATAGACAAAACATCACTAATGAAGCAATGTTCCGAATATCTTATACTGATATTTCTACTGAATTTGCTCATTTGTATACTGACTGTTGCATATACCCATCGCATATCCATTCAAGAAGGGATCAAAGGCAATGTCAGACGTATGAGCAAACATTTTATACGGAACACTATGCTGTGCATTCAATTTTTCATCTGCTGGATATTCGTCACATTGGCAGCATCCCTTTATCTACAAACAGAGAAAACAACCTCCACACTTTTTGGCACTCTTTCAAAAGAAGAGAAAGAATGTATTCTCAGTATTCCTCTGAACTACACCTTCATGAAAAATGAAGAGAAACTTGCCATTACAGAACGCATAGCACAACATTCGGGTGTGCAAGAGAAATTATTGTCAAATAACAATTATGCCGGTGGAATTTCTATTACCGGATTCCAATCTGAAGAGAACAACAGAGATTCTAATATCAACAGTAGTTTCATATATGCAGCTCCCAATTTTTTCCATTTCATGAATATTCCTCTGTTGAAAGGCAATAATCTGCAAAACAATACAGAAATGGTAATTGATGACGTTTTAGAAAAACGGATTCCCAAACCTATTTTAGGCAACATCTTGTATAACTTTAACGGTAGCTATACCGTCAAAGGCATTACATCTTCATTTATAACCAATGTATATTTCCAGAGCGAGAGTCTTTTCCGAAGTGAGGGTATGGCTTTCTTGCCACTTAAAATGGAAGGACCCGTAAAATATTGCTACATTAAATGCCTGCCAGCTCAAGTAAAAGCCGTAAAAGAGTATGCATCCCAAGTGCTCCGTGAAGCACTTCCATACACTTTGTCCCCACAAATCAGTACGCTGCAACAAGATTTGGAAGAAATACAAGGATTGGAATCGAAAATGAAGAACATCATCCTATTTTTTGCAATAGTAAGTGTAATCATTACTTTACTGGGAGTATATTCAGCCATTACCCTTGATACTGAACACCGATGCAAAGAAGTAGCCATCCGTAAAGTTAATGGTGCGGGACTATGGCAAATACTTTATCTGTTCTTGCGCATGTATGTCCGGATATTAGTAATAACAGCAGTGATTGCATTTCCACTGCTATACACAATACTGCAATTATGGAAACAAATGTATATTGTCTTTTTCGATGACGGTTTCTGCTTCTGGATTTGCATATTTATTGGGATAGTTCTCATGACTTTACTTACTGTCATATTCCGCATTTTGAAAATTGCAAAAATAAATCCGGTGGATATAATAAAGACCGAGTAAGTATAGAATCCATGTGCGGATATGCACTGTTTTTGTGCACTATAGCACACTAATACTCTATAACAAAAACCAGTATATTATTAATAAATAGAAAGTTACATACTTGGCATAAGTTTTGAATATATAAAATATAAAATGTATAAACCATGATATTCCATTATCTCAAAATAGCATTCAGAAACTTGTATAAGCATAAGACACAAAATATCATTTCCATCATCGGATTAGCAGTAGGTTTGCTCTGCTTTTGTGTCTGCATATATTGCAGTCGCTTTGTAGAAAGTACAGACCATTGTTTTACTAATCATGATCGCATAGCAGAATTAAATCTCTATGACGGCAAGACAGACAGATATTTTTCCGGTTCTCCGGTTCCTCTGGCCGAAGATTTGCGTACATGGTCTTTGGGAGAAACGGAAGCCATTTCATCCGTAACCTATCCTCGCGAACGCCCTTATTATGTAGAGTTATCTCCGGAAAAGATGCTACCTTATGAACTTGAAACGATTGAAATAGATACTTGCTACAATAAAATCTTCACTCCGGAAATGGTAGCAGGACATTGGAAAATGGCAAGTCAGTCTCTTAACTCCGTCATCCTGAGCCAATCTATGGCCATTAAAATATTCGGTAATGCAGAAAGTGCTATCGGCAAACACATGACTCTCATGAGAAGGCTCAATACTTCTCCTGAAAGTACCCCGAAAACAGGAGGTATCGTCTACACCATTCAAGCAGTAATGAAAGATATCCCTCTGAACAATAGTTTGGATTTTATGCAAAACATAGATATGCTGACCGTAAACGATAGTGAAGGACTTCTGCAAAGTTCCAAACGGCATAATATGACGGGAGCAAATACCTACGTGCTGTTATCACCACAAACTACATGTACCGATTTAGAAAAGCAATTCTTAAAAAGAGACTATACTTATACTTTGTATGGCGAAGCTTACACTGTCACTGCCAGTAGTATGGGAGCCAGATTGAAAAAACAAGGTGCTTCCTATCTGGGATTAGTTACCGGAACTGTAGGTACACTGATATTATTAGTAGGGCTGATTAACTTTTTCCATTTCCTTATCGGTTCTTTCTTCAATCGTACTAAAGAATACAGTATCATGAAAATGATAGGATGCAACTGGAAACAACTCTTCTGTTTACTATTCACACAGTCATTGATCGTCATATCCATATCCTCCATACTGGTATTATCAGGCATAGAATTATTAGGAAATCACATGAATTTCTCTTTGCCGGGCTTTGCTATGACTTTTACCTCTGAAACGCTTTTAATACATGCTTTGCAATATATCGTTCTTCTTATCATACTCTGCGTCCTTATATGTTTGTCTGTTTCCATTCGTATTCGTCGTATTACCGTGCAAACAGGTATTTATGGAAACAATAAACGCAGAGGTAAGCAATGGGGACGCAGCCTTATGCTGGGTATCCAGTTCTTTATTTGCTGGGTATTTGTATCCCTGACGGCTGCTTTATATCTGCAAGCAGAGAAAACGACCAATAGTTTAATCCATACGCTAAGTCAAAAAGAAAAATCGGAGATTCTTAGTATTCCTCTGGACTATCCCTTTATGAAGAATGAAGAAAAGTTGGCGTTGATAGAGCGTTTTAAACAACATGCCGGAGTGAAAGAAATTCTGTTATCAGATGTCGGTTATATGCAAGGGATGTCAGGCAATGGATTAACGACCGAAAAGGGAAATGAGAACTCCTGGATTGATATTAGTGTCATGGCTGTACCCGCCAATTTCTTCTCTTTCATGAATATTCCCATAGAACAAGGAAGACTTCCTCAAACGGAAAAAGATATTGTGGTAGACAATGTCTGGCAGGAGATGCAGAAGAAAAATGTAATCGGTATGAACTTGTATAGCGGTAATACCGACTACACAATCTGTGGAATATCCGCACCTTTTCAGGCCAATGTATATAACCGAAGTAGTGGATATGCTTTCCTGCCTTATGATCCTTCAGTCTACATAGGTCATTGTTACATAAAGAGTCATCCGGGCCAGCAAAAAGAAGTAGCCCGATGGATTGAGAAAGTCTACCGCGAGATGCTTCCTGAAAATATAACTTATCAGGCTAAAACATTCCTGGATGATATCCATATTTTGCAGGCTCTTGAGTATAATCTGAAGGACATCATTTTGTTCTTTGCTGTTATCAGCATTATTATCACACTATTAGGTGTATACTCCAGTATCACGCTCGATACAGAACGACGCCAGAAAGAAGTTGCTATCCGTAAAGTAAATGGGGCAGATGTTCCGCAGATTATCCTGTTGTTTGCCCGTCTTTATATTATCTTGTTATTGTGTAGTGCCATCGTTGCATTCCCGCTTGTATATGTTGTATTGATGTTATGGAAACAAATGTATACGGTATTCTTTGACTGCGGTCTGCTTTTCTGGCTCTGTATATTCTTGATTGTTACTCTTATTACAGGCTTTACAATACTTTTCCGTATCTTGCGGATAGCAAAAACGAATCCAGCGGAAGTAATTAAAAACGAATAACCAATAAGTTGAATAAACAACCCATGATAATCCATTATCTGAAAATATCACTCAGAAACCTGTGGAAGTATAAAACTCACAGTTTGATTTCAGCTCTCTGCCTGGCAGTGGGCATTGTGTGCTACATTCTGGTATCCATGTATTGCCAAAAGATGGAGGTAGATTTACCGGACATGGAACGGCGTATCAGATTGGAATACTCTCAGGATAGAAACTCATTCTTCAGCATGCAGGATGCCCAACTGCTGGAAGACAAACTCAGTCGTGAACTGGGAAAGTTAAGTTTCAGTCAGTTTTTCCATAAATCAATAGAAGCGGAAATCATTGATAATGAACAGCACAACTTTCCATTTATCATAAACTTCATGGGTGTTAATGATTACTATTTCTCCTATTACAACCGAAAATTGCTATATGGCAGTCGGCTGATTCAGGCACCTGATGAGGTGATACTATCACAGAATTTTGTCCGCAAGGCATATGGTGACAAGAATCCCATCGGTACAATCATCTTCACCGAATCGAGTCTGCAACCGGATAGTGCCATGCAGAGTTTCAGAGTGGTAAATGTAGTAGAAAACGATCTGCTGGAATTTCAGACAGACTGTTACTTCTCTTACGAAGTGATGCCCGACCAGCCGATAGCTATAAACGGTTACCTGCCTCCCCAAATGAATCTGGAAGCACTGAACCAACTTCTGCGATCAGTGCCGTGGGAACGGAATGGAGAAACCATATATCCCGAAGCCCGATTGCTGTCACAGAAAGATGCGGTAAGCATGAAGAGTCTGTTGATCAATATGTTGATCATGTTCATTGCTTCACTGATCTTGATTTCGGGACTTATCAACTTCCTGAAATTTATCATTCAGATGTTCTATAACCGGCAGCGTGAGATAGCTTTGCGTAAGTGTATGGGAGCAAGCGTGAAAGGGCTGTATCTGCTACTCTTCTTTGAAGTATTCTGGATGATGTCGTTCGCTTTTCTCATATCTCTTGTGTTGATGGAGTTGTCAATGAGTGCCATGCAAATCTATATACCTAATTGGGGGATACCTGATGCCATACTGTTTGCTATTTATCTGCTGCAGTTTAAGATATATATCGTACTCTTGGCGATATGTATGCTGATCATCTGGTTTCCTATCCAACGTTTGCGGACGACAAGCATTATCAGTCAGGTGAACCGTAATCGCAACAAGCATATATTCCGTTCGGTCATGATGTGGTTGCAGCTGAGTATTTCCATCTTCTTTATTGGAGGAACATTCGTAATCAATTTGGGCTGGTACGAAGCATTCGGCAGAACATATAGCGCACTTACCTCGCAAGAGGAAAAAGAAATTATTATTGTCAAGATAAATACGCAGCGTATGCGCCAGCATCTGAATTCCATTTTGGCTGATATCCGCGCACTGCCCGAGGTTACGGATGAACTGAAGATGGAAGATAATACTATGATGTCCCATTATATGCAAACATATACAAAGGCGGACCGTTCGGAAGCGTATGTTTCAGTAATAAAGGGAGATCCCCATTATTTTAAGTTCCTGAATATTCCTATGTCGGGTAAAGTGGTGGATGCAGACGCAAGCGGAACCATCTATGTGAGCGAGGACTTCAGACGGCAATTGGATAAGGATAGCATACAGGACATGGTGGAATTCTATGGCCAGAGTTATCGTATTATCGGCACGTTTAAGGCGTTGCACAAAGAGAGCAGCAACGGCCATACAATAGGTTCGGTGTTTTATCCCGGCAATCAGCTCAATGCGATATGCTTTAAAATGGCTCCCGGAACAGATATCAAATTAGCAATTCGGCGCATCAACGAGATTTGCCGGCATTATGTTCCTGTCACATTGCCAGTTGAGATTAAAAAACTTCCCGATGACAAACAAGATTTCATGAGAAGTATCCAAATGATGCAAGGCGCGATGATGATATTGGCGATAGTAAGTATACTGCTGGTGGTGCTGAGCATCTATTCGGCCATCTCGATAGATACCATAAGCCGGCAAAAGGAGATGGCTATCCGCAAGATTAACGGAGCCACTCCGACAACTATTGCCACCGTATTCGGAAAAGCCTATCTGACGATTTTCTTACTGGCATTTGCGGTCGCGTATCCTTTATTAAGACTGGCGATGATGGCTATTATTGATAACATGAAAGTCGTGTCAGAGTGGTGGTGGGGCGTTGTGCTCTTCTTCAGCGTAGCCTTCATGATATTCCTCACCACCGCATACAAAATTTACCGGATCATGCATATCAATCCGGCCGAGATAATAAAAAATGAATAAACAATATTACTAATTAAAATTATCACTATTATGATTAAAACAGTAAACCTGCAGAAAATCTTCAAGACAGAAGAAGTGCAAACATGGGCTTTGAACAATGTGAACATCGAAGTGAAAGAAGGCGAGTTCGTCGCAGTCATGGGACCTTCCGGTTGCGGTAAATCTACATTGCTGAATATCCTCGGCTTGCTCGATAACCCTTCGGGTGGAGAATACTACCTCAATGGAAAGGAAGTATCCAAATACACCGAAGCACAACGCACCAGCCTGCGTAAAGGTGTTATTGGTTTCGTATTCCAAAGCTTCAACCTGATTGACGAACTGAACGTATACGAAAACATCGAACTGCCGTTGCTCTACATGGGCATTCCTTCCGCCGAACGCAAACGTCGCGTGGAAACAGCTATGGAACGCATGGCCATTACACACCGAAGCAAACACTTCCCACAGCAGCTCTCCGGTGGTCAGCAGCAACGTGTAGCCATTGCCCGTGCCGTAGTAGCCAATCCAAAGCTGATCCTTGCCGATGAGCCTACCGGTAATCTGGACTCTAAGAACGGTAAGGAAGTGATGGAATTGCTGAATGAACTGAACAAAGAAGGAACCACCATCGTCATGGTAACCCACTCACAGCACGATGCCGGTTTTGCAGGACGTATCATTAATCTGTTCGACGGACAGGTGGTGACAGAGGTGAGTCTGTAAACGTTTCTTTACTCTGCCAATTCCTGTCATCCTGGGCAAGATCGAAGAATCTCATCTCTACAACCTTGTGTCAAGAGAAGATATCTTTCGACAAGCCCAGGGTAACAGATTGACCTACTTTTCAAATAACATATCAAGATATTAAACATGTACATTCTGAAGTTTGTCCTGCGTAGCTGGTGGCGAAATAAATTGTTCGTCACTATTTCTCTTGTCAGTCTGGTTATCGGTATCGCCTGCACCAACCTACTGACAGCCTTCGTCCTATACGAATACAACATCGAGTATAACAACCCCAACCGTGACCGTATCCTCCGGCTGACACAAACACTACCTTTCGCACAACAAGAAATGCAGGGAACATTCGTATATCACGAATCTGTCCCCGAAATCATCTCACAATTCCCTGAGATAGAAGCTTCACTACGCACACAAGCCATCACTCACACAAAAATCCGTGTGGGCGACCAAGAATATTCCGAACTGAACCTGCTATCGGCAGACAGTACATTGCCCAAGTTTATCCCCATCGAAACCCTTGCAGGAAAAATAGAAGAAGTATTGACTCACCCGGGAACCATTGCCATCAGCCAAGCTCTGGCCGAACGTTGTTTCGGTACCACCGACTGCCTCGGCAAGCTGCTGGATATCCCTCAATCCGGCGAAAGTGCCTACCGTATCGCCGCCGTCTTCCGTCTGCCATCGCAAAGCATGTTGCAGGCAGACTTGCTCACGCATCTAAAAAGTCCCGAAGGAACCACCTGTTCGATACTTCTCAAAGAAGAAACAGACCTCAACGCCTTTCGCCAACGCTTCGAGACAACCGAGCTTCCTACTTTATTAGGCAAAGGGTATTACCGTACCCAGACTTTACAGGAATCCTATTTTACCACTACCACACAAGATAGCAACCAGTGTATCAAGCATCGGCAAAAGGCCCTGTTAAGCGTAGGACTGCTATCTGCTTTATTAATCTTGTTCATCGGTTGCTTCAACTATATCAACCTCAGTTTTTCACGCTTATTGAAGCAAATACGCACCTTGCACATTGAAAACCTTTTAGGTGCAAGCCACCGTCAAATCCGTTGGCAACTCTTTGCCGATACTTTCCTGATGGTGATTACAGCGTTCTTGTTATCCATTCTGTTGATGAGCGACCTGTTAGCAGTATTCAATGCAACAATATCCGCACATCTGTCGTTCTCCTATCTTTTCTCCGTTCAGGTATTCCCTGTTATCCTGCTGTTTGTCATCATTCTATCCGTTGTTCCGGCAGAATACATGAGCCGGAAGATACAGACCTTGTCCGAAAGCCGTTACCGCAGCTTCTTTACAGGTCGTAAGAAACAGCGCATTGTAGCAGCACTGGTCACCTTACAATTCATGATTTCTATCGGACTGCTAAGTGCTTTTATGATAATCCGTAGCCAAATGGACCTGATAGAGCAGGAGGGAAGCCGCTACAAAGGAATCGTTGAGTTTGGAATCGGTGCCCCCCGGCAATCCCCTTTATCTACTTGGATAGAAGACATTAAATCCATCCCCGGAGTGAAGTCTGTTGTATCTTCTCAATCAGGCCTTTATACCATGAGTATGGCCGTTCCCCGCCAAAATGGTGAGAAGAATGACCTTCTGATGCTTGAACTTTATGAAAACTGTCCGGACTTCCTGGATATATACGATTTCGACTTGCTGGATGCCAAACAAACATTCCATTTATTACTCCGTACCTCTGTGCCGGTCATCATCAACGAGTCCTTCATTCGCTATCTTGTGCCCGAAGGAGAAGATCCGGTGGGACAACCTATCTCTAAATACGTGCCCGAAAAGAGTGAGAAAGGTACTATTATCGGTGTCATGAAAGATTTCAAGAAATATTCGCTCACAAACAATGTGTTTCCATTGAGAATGATTCTGCACGAAATGCCCCAAGATAATTATACCACATTGACCTTACAGTTTGATGAGCAAGATCGCACAACAGTTATCAATCATCTTCGCGGATTATGGGAAAAAAAATACCCCGGTACTCCATTCAATTATGAAGACCCTTATCAGGTACTGATCTCCAATAATCAGGAAGTTACCGACTTTTCCCGCATCCTGCTGATGTATGCATCAATCAGTTTGTTCCTCACACTGTTCGGATTGTTCGGCATCACCCATTATGCTATCCAACAACGTATACGCGAAATAGGAATTCGGAAGATTCACGGTGCATCATTCGGGCAAATATTATGGCTTGTCAATCGCCCGTTCCTGTACTACATAGGTATAGCCTTTATACTCATTGTACCCCTGGTCTGCTATCTGATGAATTATTGGCTGCAACAATTTGCTTACCATGTACACATTGGTATCCTTCATTTCCTGCTTCCTTTGTTCTTCACTGTCTGCATCACCCTGCTCACAGTATGCCTGAACAGTTATCGGGCAGCAAGAAATAATCCGGTAGATAGTATCAAATACGAATAACCGTATCCCGGTTAATCTCCAGAACCAGAGACTGAAAATCAATCATCGCATTAAATAAAGCGATATGTGAATAGGAGGAAATCACATCTGACGGAATATCACATTCCGTCAGTACCCCCTGTTCCAACAGCAATGCACGTTTTGTACCTTTCAATAAGGGAGTCCTCGGTGTATACCAGACTCCCTCTTTTTCTAACGCCACATTAGCAATGGAAGTATCCGTCAAAAGATTGTTTCTGACAATCAATACATCATCCTGATTGCCGCGCAGGGCATACAATGCTTCCAGTTCCTTCCGGTCCGTACTTTTGTAGCGATAATCAATCGTATCCGAACCGACCAACCGGAGCGAACGTACAGTCCTCATTGTATAAGTGGAAAATGCCACCTCACATACTTCTCTGCCATAAACTACCCGGCATTTATAAAAACCGCTTTCAGGACAATCCCCTATATAATCCAGAATATCCAGTTGATCCGCCATTCCGAAAACCGCCTGTCTCGTCTCATTCATCCTACGGTTGTGATAGGCAAGGTTCTGCAACTTACCATCACGTACTTGTATCGTTTCAATAAATCGGCACATATATTTTCTGTTTCATTTCTTCATATTCACTGCGGGCGTCACTCTTGAAAGTAATGCCACCACCGCTTTTAAAATACATTCCGTCCGCCTCTTGCTCCACAAAACGTATCATCACGGCACTATCCATATTGTCTCCATCGAAATATCCGGTTATTCCCGTATAGAATCCCCGTTCATATCCTTCAGCTTCACGAATAATCTGCATCGTCTTCTTTTTGGGTGCACCGGTAATAGAACCGGCAGGCAACATACTGAAAAGAATATCACCTAACTGCCGTTTGTAATCTTCTGGAAGTTCACCGCATATCTCCGAACTGGTCTGCAATATCGGTCCTCGATTTGTCTGCAACACATCTATATAGCGATAACGCTCCACCCGGACATGAGATGCCACAATACTCAGATCATTCCTGATCAGATCCACAATCGTAGCATGTTCCGCCGCTTCTTTCCCGTCGTTCATCAAGGTTTGTACGGCATCGGGCAGGGTAGCGTCTATCGTACCTTTCATGGGATAAGAGCTGATAATCCCTTTCTTTATCCGAACAAAAATCTCCGGAGAGAAAACTACAAAACGATTCTTTACCCATACTTTATATAAAGCACGGGAGTTACAATATATATTCTTTAAAGTCAGATTGGTTTGTACCGGAGTCCGGCAAGTTAAATTCGTAAGAAAGCTGTTTCCGGCAAGAATATTCTTTTTCACATGTCCGAAAGCACGACTATATTCCTGAAAAGAAACAGGCTGTGAGATCCATTCTATCTGTTCCGACAAACTCTCCGGAAACAATTCATCCGTTAAACCGGCAACTGCTTCATTCGTAAATCCATTCAGGTTATATATCAACTCCTCCGGTGAGACCTCTGCCGTCTCTTCCACATAAACCTGTTCCTGCGAATAATCAATCAGAAAGACAAACGACTTTGAACAGCCTGCCAGCATATTCATGCGTGCGATTGCTTCCTGCCTACTATATAGTTTCATACATCTATTTTCGTTTAGCAGGAAGCAAAGGTAATAAAAAAACTATTTCCGTGCCGCCACTGCCAGCAATACTCCCAGCACAATGCCCAGCAATGCCGCAAACAATACGCGCATATCCGGCGGAAGCATGAAAGTAATGGTGTGTGCAGGATACCAGAAGAACGGGATTGTCTTCTTAAAAACGAAGTTCCATTGAACGTTCCAGTTCAGTCCGGTGATGATTTTCGTCATTGGAATAGGAGTGATAAGACTCTTAATAGAACCGCCGCACATCAGAATATGCGTATCTGTTATTTTATGGAAAGTCATGAATACCGGAGCAAAGATTGTGTTCATCGTTACCGATATGGCCAGCGCCACCAGCACCTTATCGAGAGACATCGCTTCACTTGTAAACGTTGCGGCAGCATTTGCCATTCCCATATACTCCATGAACTGCGGCACACCTTTTGAAAAGATAATCATAGCGGCATTGATACCCATACCGAGTATGCCCCATACCACCATGCGCGGAATAATACCAAAACCCTTCCGGTTGTACACTCCCGCACTGATTCGTAATCCCAGCACTTCGCCCAACGAAGACAGAATGGCAAACTTCAGAAAGCTCATCACCATACCATGTGCAGCATTGAACGACTTATACCAGTCATAAACCGCGTCACTCAAAAAGAAGGGTAGAAAGACTACCACCACCAGAATAATAAACAGGAAATCTTGCTTTTTCATTGAAAAGACGTGTTTTTCATTAATAATGCGGCAAACATACTAAAAAACTTTCAATATCAAAGCAAGATGATAAGAAAAACTGTAAATCTGTAACAAAAGACATACCGTCATTCTATTCTTATTAGCAGAATCACAGTTTCAGCATCTTCTTCTCCCTTTCCAGATCGTCACCATTCAGGTGAGGGGAGGGCACCGTACACGTTTTTATATAATCCCCGCCCCGGCATGTATATTCAAAATAGACCTTTTGCTCCGGTGTCAGTTCTTCCTCGGTCAGCAGTCCGCCTTTCAGTTCTATAAAATCATCCATGCTGGTGCTATCGGAATATTTCACGAAAACAATCCGCCGGGCTATCGGATTCCGGTTATAGTCCAGACTCAGGTAAAGCCCTTTCAGCATAGACGGATAGTCGTACATGGGCAGTTGCAGATAGATGGTGAATAATGCAAGCTGCGGAGCCTCCCTTTCGTTGAAGATGATATATGCATTCTGATGATTATTTAATAACCCGATCCCCCGATGCGTTGTATTGTAAGCGCTCATATGAGTCACCTGTACATAGTCATTGTTTTCGGAGGCACTAATCAGATACGGTTCCATCTTCAGGCAATCGCTCGAAGACGAAAGACTATAACTTATATATATACCACTATAATTATATACTTCCTGTGCCGAATGATTCATCTCTTCGGTCAACATTCTGACGAATGGAATTTCCTTCTGGTTACCGGTTGTCACGGGTTCCAGTTCCAGCAACTGCTCTTTCATTTCAGTAAGGTTGCCGAGCAAACGTTTCTTCGAAACATTATTCACCTGAGACAGGGCATAGTCCAATGCTTCTTCTTCCGTCATTCCTTTCTTTACCGATCTTGCAAAGGTGGGCAGCACACTTGAATAGAGAGAAGACAGCACACTGGCAGGCATATTCGTTTTGTCAGCTATATCTTTCATTTTCACCCCTTTATTACGCAGATCTTCTATCCGCTTATATATATCTAATAGTTCCTCCATATTTTGTAAGTGTTTTTGGTTTTTAATTTGCAAAGAACAGCCTCTTGTGTTATATTCCGATTGCATAAATGTTACATTAATGTTACTTTATTTTCTATCCGATAATTAAATGTATTAATAATAAATATTCATTTTTTCTGTAACATCATCCTTCTACTTTTGCCCTCGAAATCAAAAGAGAATAAAATGAAAACAATTACCGACATTAAAACGGAACTACTTTCAAACAAGAAAATATCCGATCTTGTATTCATACTTTGGGCAGGAGGTGCAGCGCTTCTTTCGTACTCCTTAGTATATGCGCTTCGCAAACCTTTCACCGCTGCCTCCTTCGACGGACTGGATGCCTTCGGATTGGATTATAAAGTATTGGTTACCATCGTCCAGATTCTGGGCTACCTCATCGCCAAGTTTGTCGGTATCAAGTTGATTTCCGAATTAAAGAAGGAGCACCGCATGAAGTTCATTCTGGCTTCTATTCTGGTAGCGGAACTCTCCCTGGTTCTCTTCGGACTCTTGCCCGCTCCTTATAATATCTTCGCCATGTTCTTCAACGGTTTGTCACTGGGTTGCATGTGGGGCGTGATATTCAGCTTCATCGAAGGCAGACGCACCACCGATATTCTTGCCAGCCTTTTGGGTATCAGTATTGTCATCAGCTCCGGCGTGGCAAAATCTATCGGACTGTTCGTTATGAACACCCTGCATGTAGGAGAGTTCTGGATGCCCGCTCTCATCGGTGGCTTTGCCCTGCCATTGCTTGCCTTGCTGGGTTACACCCTGAATCGCCTGCCGCAACCCACCCAACAAGACATTGCCGAAAAGAGCCAGCGTGTCACTCTCAACGGAAAACAACGCAAAGAACTGTTCCGCAACTTCATGCCTGTATTGATCCTCCTGTTCGTAGCCAACCTTCTGTTGGTTATCCTCCGGGATATTAAAGAAGATTTCCTGGTGAAGATTATCGACATGAGCGGACATTCTTCCTGGCTGTTTGCACAGATCGACAGTGTTGTTACTCTTATCATCCTGGCACTTTTCGGAATGATGGTCTTTGTAAAGAGTAATATCAAAGTATTGGTCATCCTCTTGAGTATGGTGGTTGCCGGAACGGCTACCATGAGTTTCGTATCACTCAATTACGATACGCTTCAACTCAGCACCGTGACTTGGTTGTTCATCCAGAGTCTGAGCCTTTACATTGCCTACCTTTGTTTTCAAAGCATATTTTTCGACCGCTTCATAGCATGCTTCAAGATAAAAGGAAATGTAGGATTCTTTATTGTGACTATTGATTTCATCGGATATACTGGTACTGTACTCGTCCTGATGTTCAAGGAATTCTTTAATACGGATATCAATTGGCTCGATTTTTACAACCAGATGTCCGGTTATGTAGGAATAATCTGTACCGTAGCATTCAGCTGTTCTATTGTCTACCTGGTGCAGAGACATAAGAAAGAAGAACTCCTGCGCACGGGACATGCGGTAGAAGAGAAACCGGAAATGTTACAATCTGCATTTTCTGTGATGCCCAGCTAAAAAAGTAAGAGAAATAAGAACATCTTATCGCAATAAGCAATAATTCAACAGATGAATAATTCAAGTTTTGCAGGTAGCCTAAAAGGCTTACAAAAATAGATAAACCCCAATTTATTATTAAACAACTCATTATAAAATAACAAGTAAATATGAAAAGAATAGAATGTATCATTATGGACTGGGCAGGCTCTGCAGTTGATTACGGATGTTTCGCTCCGGTAGCCGCCTTCTTGAAAGCCTTCAATGAAATAGGCATCAACATCACGATGGAACAAGCCCGCCGCCCTATGGGAATGGCCAAGATAGACCACATCCGCGAACTGTTCAAGATGGACGGAGTAGGCGAGGAGTTTGAGAAACTCTATCACCGTCCCTGGAACGAACAGGACGTAACAGATATGAACGCCAAATTCGAGGAATACCTTTTTGCTTCCCTGGCAAACTACACCGACCCCATTCCCGGAGTCATCGATACCCTGAACGAACTGAGAAAACAAGGCATCAAAATAGGTTCCACCACCGGCTACACCCAAGCCATGATGGACGTAGTGCTCCCCAATGCAGCCCGCAAAGGTTACACCACCGACAAGTGTGTCACTCCCAACGGTCTGCCTGCCGGACGTCCTTTCCCTTATATGATTTACCAAAACATGATCGATCTTGCCATCCCTTCAACAGACTGTGTTCTGAAGTACGGTGACACCATTGCCGACATCAAAGAGGGTATCAATGCCAAAGTCTGGACCGTCGGTGTCATACTCGGCAGCAACGAACTGGGACTAACCCAGAAGGAAGTAGAACAAATGTCTCCCGCAACGCTCACTGCCCGGAAAGCAGAAGTCAGACAGCGCATGCTTCTTGCAGGCGCCCACTATGTGGTGGACAGCATCGAAGAGCTTCCCAAAATCATAGAACTTATCAATCATAAACTGAATACGAATCATTAATCCTTTTAAATATCAAACCAATATGAAACCCTATTTATTATTAACCCCCGGCCCATTAACCACGTCAGAAACCGTAAAAGAGGCCATGATGACCGATTGGTGTACATGGGACGCCGACTATAACGTACACATTGTAGAAGAAATCCGCAAATCCCTCGTTGCCCTTGCCACCACAGCCACCAATGAATACACTTCCGTACTCTTGCAGGGAAGCGGTACTTATTGCGTGGAAGCTGTTATCGGCAGTGTCATCACTCCCAAGCACAAACTACTTATCCTCAGCAATGGCGCTTATGGTGACCGTATGGGCCACATTGCCGAATATCACGGCATCAACTACGATATGCTTGCTTTCGAAGAAACCGAACAGGTTTCCGTTGACTATGTAGACGATTACCTGTCCAACAATTCAGATATCACCCATGTAGCCGTAGTACATTGCGAAACCACTACCGGTATCCTGAATCCTCTCAAAGAGATTGCCCACATTGTGAAGCTCCACAACAAAAAGCTGATTGTAGACGCTATGAGCAGCTTCGGCGGTGTGCCTCTGGATATGCATGAATTAGGTATCGACTTCATGATCAGCAGTGCCAACAAATGCATCCAGGGTGTTCCCGGCTTCGGTTTTATCATAGCCCGCAAATCCGAACTGTTACACTGCAAAGGTGTTTCCCGTTCACTCTCACTCGATATTTACGACCAATGGGAGACGATGGAAAAAGGACATGGCAAATGGAGGTTTACTTCGCCCACCCATGTAGTAAGAGCCTTCAAGCAGGCACTTGCCGAACTGGAAGAAGAGGGGGGAGTAGCCGCCCGCCACAAGAGATATTGCGAAAACCACCGCATATTGGTAGAAGGAATGCGTGCACTCGGCTTCAAAACCTTGCTGCCGGACGAATTCCAGTCGCCCATCATCACCTCTTTCCTTTATCCGAAAGCAGGTTTCGATTTCAATTCTTTCTACACCCAACTGAAAGAAAAAGGTTTCGTCATCTATCCGGGCAAGATATCCCAGGCAGATACTTTCCGCATCGGCAACATCGGAGATGTACATCCTGAAGATTTCGCACGTCTGATAGAAGTAGTCCAACAAACTTCTTACTAATGAATTACCTTTCTAAATCCTCCCTGTGCCTGCTGGCGGTCGTCACTTCTCTGACCGCCACAGCACAGGAAACTCTCTCCGACAAATTACAGTACAAAGTAACCGGCCGCATGCTTATGGATGGCGGTGTTTATCTCAGGAATGACAATCATTTCGGTAACGGTACGGAATTCAATGATCTGCGCGTAGGCATGAGGGCCACTTACCAGCGCTGGGACATGAAAGTGGAAATAGGCTATGTAGGCAGCAAGGTTTCTATCAAAGATGCTTTCGCTACTTACACTTCCGGTAAGCATATCATCCAGGTAGGGCAATTCTACGAACCTTTCACTATGGATATGCTTTGCAGCACTTTCGACCTACGTTTCCATCAGTCACCCGGTTCTGTGCTTGCCATGACCAACAGTCGGCGTCTGGGAGTTGCCTACACTTACAATGCCACGCATTATTATGCTTGCGGAGGATTGTTTACCGACAACGATATCAGTAACTTAAAGAATACCTCGCAAGGTTATGCCGTAGACGGACGTTTTGTTTACCGACCTGTAAATGAAGCTGGAAAGCTATTGCATCTCGGTATTGCCGCTATCTATCGCACTCCCGATGGTGCTTTGCCGGATGATGATAACAGGAGTACCTTTATCTATAAATCTGCCGGAGTGAGTACTATCGACAATCGTAACCTGATTTATGCGGAAGTGGATAATGCCCGCCATCAAGTGAAGCTGGGTACTGAACTGCTGATCTATTACGGAAAATTCTTCTTTCAAAGCGAATATATCCGTACTCAAGTGAAACGCAGGAATGCCCTTGCCGACTATACCGGACAGGGTGGATATGCGCAATGTTCGTGGCTCCTGATAGGAGATACTTATGACTATGATGCAGCTCCGGCATGTCCTTCCCGCCCTATAGGTCGTGCGCTCGAACTCTGCGGACGTTTCAATATCGTAGATATGAACGACCGGACTGCGGAAGTATTAGGCGGAGCACAAAAGGATCTTTCTCTAGGATTGAATTACTACATAAACAAGCATATAGGGATTAAAGTAAACTACAGTTATGTAATCCCCGGAAAACACATTCGGAAGATAAGCGACAAGAATTTTAGTGTATTGCAGGCAAGATTCCAGTTTATACTATAATGCTTCCTTTCTTAAAGATTATATCATGCGACCCATAATTATATTGAAAATGAAAGGTTATGAAAAATAATGTGTACTAGAGTAGTGGGACATCGCGATCTCAGCCCCGACCTGAACCCTGAAAGGGCGTAATCACTTCTTCTTTAAAAACCGTTTAGCCAAATATTTTCGTATAGGCTCATCATACAGCTTCAAGCACAGGTAAGCCAACACTACATTCAAGGCATAAACGCATAAAGCAACCTGCCAGGTTTCTCCCAAAGTAAAGAGTTGATTTTTAATCAGCCATGCATAGAACAGATACATGAACGGATAATGTATCACATAAATCGGATACGAGATATCTCCCAGGAACTTACATATCTGAGTTGACTTTTTATCCGTAGTAGTTCCCGATGCTCCTATCCATACAAGGGCGGGGAAAGCTACGATAATACAAAATGCTTCATAAGCACCATTTGTACAAATCGGCTCCGCACCTTCCAGATAGGGTACTGAGAACAAAGCAATCAATACAATGGTACATATCCAAAACGCGCCTTTCACCTTCATAGGCTTGAAGTTACGCGACATAAGCATACCCACAGAAAACGGGAACAACATTCTCAATAATCCGCCACCAAAGTTGACACCGTTCAACGTCCAGCCCACACCTATATTTCCATAACCGGAAACATCGAAGACTGCGAATAGCGCCAATGCCACTCCCAACAATACAACGAGCACAGTCAGCGCCTTATTGGATAAGCGACGGATAAACAAGGCATAAAGAATATTACCTATATACTCGAAGAACAACGACCAGCAAGGCCCGTTCAACGGAAACATCTCACCGTTGCCACGCACTTCATAACCTACGCCCGGCATTGCGGGGATAAAGAATATCGTGCAGAGCAGAGACAGCATTATCATGGAGATACCGATATGTGTTCCATCCCATTGCACGGAACCCTGAAAACAGAATGTAATAGCACCCAGAACAGCCCCCATTATCACCATAGGATGAAGACGTATCAAACGACGCTTAAAGAAATCTTTCATTGTAAGACTCTTACCCCAACGGTCATCATAGGCATAGCCGATAACGAAACCTGAAAGGATAAAGAAAAAATCCACGGCTAAATATCCATGATTGAACGTTGTAATCATGGTATCGCTTGCAAAAGCATAGCCTTCGAATATATGATACCATATCACCATAAGGGCCGCTACACCACGAAGTCCGTCCAGAAGATCGTAATGCGCCTTGGTATCCGAAAATGCTGCTGAGGGGGTATTAGACATTTGTTTCTTAGTATTAAGTTAATATTTTCAGATGGCAAAGATACAGCTTGCCATCTGAAGTTTTTTTGCTCAAAAGCAAAAAAGACCGGCGAATACTTATTTTTGGGCACGCACCCGGCTGAGTGTATAAATGGAAATACCCAGAAAAGCAGCCACATACTTCAGCTTCACCCGGTTTATCAATCCGGGATAGCGCCGGTTAAACTGTTCGTACCGCTCCTTGGGCGAAAGCTGAAGACGCTCCACAAACATGTGGCTAAGCTCCTTATTTACATTCTGATGCAGGATTCTTCCCCAATTGGCTATATCGATGTACGTTTCGTAAAGAAGATTCAGCTTGTCTATATGGATGACATAGATTTTGCAATCCGAAAGAGCTTCAATGCTCTCTACTGACGGCTGTTTGTAATACAACGAATCCATGCCGAAAGTAATGTCGCCTTCCTGGCTGAACCAGGTAGTGGTATCCTGTCCGTTGTGATGAAATACGGAACGGGCAACTCCCTCTTCAATAAAATAAACCAGACGATCCGTTACCCCCGAGTGCACTATATAAGTATTTTTAGGGTAATATCTTACCTGCATATCTGCCTGCAATGCCTGAAGTGCTTCGTCGGAAACCGGATAAACTTGCCTGATCTTGTTAATGATGTTTTTCATTGAATAGGAATTCAGTATTCTGCTACAAACTTACATAATTTTATCAATTCCTAAAAAAAAGAGACTGCCTTTTGAAGACAGTCTCTTTGCATTTTATCTGATTTCAGGAAAATCCTTATTCAATCACTCCGAGTTCACGGAAACATTTCGTCAACTTCTCAACAGCATAGTCTACCTGCTCTTTGGTGTGAGTAGCCATCAATGCTACGCGTACCAGCGTGTCTTGCGGTGCACAAGCGGGCGGAATAACCGGATTGATGAAGATGCCTTCGTCAAACGCCATCTTAGTTACGATAAATGTCTTTTCTGCATCACGCACATACAGCGGAATGATAGGGGATTCAGTTTCACCGATTTCGAAACCGGCATCACGGAATTTCTTCAATGCATAGTTGGTGATGTCCCACAAACGCTGCTGACGTTCCGGTTCGTTCATAATGATGTGAAGAGCTTCACGGGCAGCAGCCGTAGCAGCAGGCGTGTTACTTGCCTGGAATATATAAGAACGGGCATTGTGGCGCAACCAGTTGATTACCGAAGCATCTCCGGCAACGAAACCACCGATAGAAGCCAGTGACTTGCTGAACGTACCCATAATCAGGTCGATATCATCCGTCACACCGAAATGATCGCAAACACCGCGTCCTTGTTTTCCGAATACACCCAATCCGTGTGCTTCGTCCACCATGATGCTGGCATTGTATTTTTTCTTCAAACGTACGATTTCGGGGAGGTTGGCAAGGTCGCCTTCCATAGAGAAAACACTATCCACCACGATCAGTTTGATAGCATCCGGCTCGCATTTCTGGAGTTCTTTTTCCAGATCGGCCATATCGTTATGTTTGTACTTCAATTGAGTAGAAAAGGAGAGACGGCGGCCATCTACGATGGAAGCGTGCACGCGGTCGTCACAGATAATGTAATCGTTACGTCCCGTCAATTGCGGAATAACACCCTCATTTACAGTAAATCCGGTAGAAAAACAGAGTGCATCGTCTTTTCCGACAAACTCAGCCAGTTCTTTTTCCAACTCTACATGTATATCAAGAGTTCCATTTAATAAACGGGAACCTGCACAACCTGTACCGTATTTATCTGTGGCGGCTTTTGCGGCTTCTATTATTCTTTTATCGTAAGTCAGTCCTGTATAAGCATTCGAACCGAACATCAGGACTTTTTTACCATCCATCAACACCTCAGTATCCTGATGGCTGTCAATTGTGCGGAAATAGGGGTATACGCCCATTGCCATATATTGCTGTGGCAGGTCGTATTTCGCCAATTTGTCTTGTAGTAATCCCATGAAATGTTTATTATATAATATGAAATATTTAACTCTTAATTACAAGCCTTTTGAAAACAGGGGGCAAAGATAGCAAAATATGTGCTTATCTGTTCTTTTTTTACTAAAAAATATATTTGCCCATGGATTAAAGCCCACTCTATGGTTAAAAATTCAAGTATTTGTATTACTTTTGCCATTTATAAAATTGCATAGTGAAACAACCCTTGCATGGACGAAGAAAAAAAGAAAATATCATTCATTATAAATCCGAAATCCGGTACGCAGAGCAAAGAGCAAATCCTCCATTTGCTCGATGAAAAGCTGGATAAGGCAAAGTATGTCCAAGAGGTAATCTATACCGAATATGCCGGACATGCTGTTGAAATTGCTGCACAAAAAGCAAAGGAAAATGTGCATGCTGTAGTGGCTATTGGCGGTGACGGCACGATCAACGAAATAGCCCGTTCGCTGGTGCATACAAAAACAGCATTGGGCATCATTCCGTGTGGTTCGGGAAACGGACTGGCACGCCATCTGCAAATTTCGATGGAGCCCAAAAAGGCGATAGAAATCATCAACGAAGGAATTATAGACGTCATCGATTACGGAAAAATCAATGAAGTGCCTTTCTTCTGTACCTGCGGTGTGGGTTTTGATGCTTTTGTCAGCCTGAAGTTTGCAAAGGCGGGCAGGAGAGGCCCTCTTACCTATTTAGAAAAGACTCTGCTGGAGAGTCTGAAGTATCAGCCCGAAACTTACGAACTGGAAACGGAAGACGGTACTTTAAAGTATAAGGCTTTCCTGATAGCCTGCGGCAACGCTTCGCAATACGGAAACAATGCGTACATAGCTCCACAGGCCATGCTGACGGACGGATTACTGGACGTGACCATCCTTGAACCTTTCACGGTGCTGGATGTGCCCTCCCTGTCTTTCCAACTGTTTAATAAGACTATAGACCAAAATAGCCGCATCAAAACTTTCCGCTGCCAGACGCTGCGCATCCACCGTACCAAACCAGGAGTAGTGCACTTTGACGGGGACCCGATGATGATGGGAGAAAACATTGACGTAAAGGTAATCAAAGAAGGATTGCAGGTTATCATCCCCCGGTATGCCGAAAAAGACTCTTCGAATGTATTGCAACGGGCACAGGATTATATAAATGGCCTGAAGCAGATCAATGAGGAGATTGTGCATAAGAATAAGATGATATTGGATAAGAGTAAAGAGCAGATTAAGAAGTTAACGAAAATCTGAGTTTTTTATAAAATAAATCTGTATTTTTGCACGTCATTAGCAATTAAGCGTTGTGCCCCGACAGCGCAGCCAAATTGTAAATTGTAAATTGTAAATTGTAAATATCAACATGTTTAGATCACACACCTGCGGAGAACTTCGTATCTCCGATGTCAATAAGCAAGTAACGCTGGCAGGTTGGGTGCAGCGCAGCCGCAAAATGGGAGGTATGACATTCATTGACCTCCGCGACCGTTACGGTATCACCCAGTTAGTTTTTAACGAAGAGGTGGACGCCGCACTTTGCGAGAACGCCAACCGCCTGGGACGCGAATTCGTCATTCAGATTACAGGAACGGTGAACGAACGCTTCAGTAAGAATGCCAATATCCCGACCGGAGATATTGAAATCATCGTATCGGAACTGAATGTGCTGAATGCAGCCCTGACACCTCCGTTCACCATCGAAGATAATACGGATGGTGGCGACGATATCCGCATGAAATACCGTTATCTGGATTTGCGCCGTCCATCGGTACGCAGAAATCTGGAACTCCGCCATAGAATGACCATTGAAGTACGCCGCTACCTGGACAGCCAGGGTTTCATCGAAGTGGAAACTCCTGTACTGGTAGGCTCTACTCCGGAAGGTGCACGCGACTTCGTGGTGCCCTCACGCATGAATCCGGGACAGTTTTACGCCTTGCCGCAAAGCCCGCAGACCTTGAAGCAATTGCTGATGGTATCCGGTTTTGACCGTTACTTCCAGATTGCCAAGTGTTTCCGTGACGAGGACCTTCGTGCCGACCGTCAGCCGGAATTTACTCAGATAGACTGCGAAATGTCTTTCGTAGAACAGGACGACATCATCAACCTGTTTGAAGGTATGACGAAATATCTGTTCAAAGAAATCCGCGGTGTGGAATTGGAAGGTCAGTTCCAGCGTATGGCATGGGCGGACGCCATGAAATATTATGGTAGCGACAAACCCGACTTGCGTTTCGGTATGAAGTTCGTGGAGCTGATGGATATACTGAAAGGCCATGGCTTCTCTGTATTTGATAGCGCCGAATACATCGGTGGTATCTGTGCCGAAGGTGCCGCACACTACACCCGCAAACAACTGGATGCTCTGACGGAATTTGTGAAGAGACCGCAGATTGGTGCAAAAGGTATGGTTTACGCCCGTGTAGAGGAAGACGGAAATGTAAAATCGAGCGTTGACAAATTCTATACGCAGGAAGTACTGCAACAGGTGAAAGAAGCTTTCGGTGCCAAACCGGGTGACTTGATTCTGATTTTGAGCGGCGACGACACCATGAAGACACGCAAGCAACTTTGCGAGCTTCGTCTGGAAATGGGTAGCCAATTGGGATTGCGTGATAAGAACACATTCGCATGCCTGTGGGTAGTAGACTTCCCGATGTTTGAATGGAGTGAGCAAGAAAACCGCTTGATGGCTATGCACCATCCGTTCACCCATCCGAAAGACGAGGACATTGATTTACTGGATACTGATCCGGCAGCAGTACGTGCCGATGCTTATGATATGGTAATCAATGGTGTGGAAGTCGGTGGCGGTTCAATCCGTATCCACGATCCAAAGTTGCAGGCAAAGATGTTCGAAATCCTGGGATTCACTCCTGAAAAAGCAGAAGAACAATTCGGATTCCTGATGAATGCATTCAAATACGGTGCACCTCCTCATGGCGGTCTGGCATATGGTCTTGATCGTTGGGTATCTCTCTTTGCCGGATTGGATAGTATTCGTGACTGCATCGCATTCCCGAAGAATAACAGTGGACGCGACGTGATGCTGGATGCTCCCGCAGCACTTGATCCGTCTCAGTTGGACGAACTGAATCTGATCGTAGATATCAAAGAATAAGAGTAGGTTAGTTTGTTGTGAGAGAGTCGAGACGCATCTTCCGTTTTGCGGTAATCGGTACGCTGAATGCCCTGATTATAGCAGCAGTCATCTGGCTGATGATGGATGAACTGGACATCGACTATATGCTCTCTAACATAACTGCTTACGTCATTGCACAGACTCATAATTTTATCTGGTGCAAGCACTGGATATTTCCTTTGGATGATAAAGAAAAGAAGAGCAACACCTGGAGGCAGGTGTTGCTCTTTTCTATCGCTTTCGGAATGGCATATCTGGCGCAATTCCTATTCTTGGTAGTGTTAGTCGAGGCACTGAATTGTGATGAATATCTGGCTCAGTTCCTGGGACTGTTTATTTACGGAGGCGTGAATTTTATAATGAACAGGAGAATCACGTTCCGTTAACGCTTTATCAAACTACGTTTTACTGCACTTTTGTCAAATTGCGCTTTATCGCACTTTTATCGAATTGTATTTTAATCAAGAAAGCGTTTCGTCAATCCACCGTATTCATCGATACGACGGTCGCGCAGGAAAGGCCACCAACGGCGTACATTTTCAGAGCGTTCCACATCTATCTCCACTACTATATTTTCCGGACGATCATTTCCGGCTTGTGCAAGGAATTCTCCTTGCGGACCTGCTACAAAACTATTTCCCCAGAATTGGATGCCATTTGTCTGCATGGACGGATCGGGTTCGTGACCGACACGGTTAACGGAGATAACAGGAAGTCCGTTGGCTACGGCATGGGCACGCTGGGAGATAATCCAGGCATTGAGCTGGCGTGCCTTTTCATCATCGGCGTCACTGCTTTCCCAACCGATGGCGGTGGGGTAGATTAATAATTCGGCACCTTTCAATGCCATCAGGCGGGCAGCTTCGGGATACCACTGATCCCAGCAAACAAGTACGCCCAGTTTTCCGAGAGAGGTTTGGATAGGTTCGAAACCTATATCTCCGGGGGTGAAATAGAACTTTTCATAATAGGCCGGATCATCGGGGATATGCATCTTGCGGTATTTTCCGGCAATGCTTCCGTCACGATCAAAGACAACGGCGGTGTTATGATAGAGTCCTGGGGCACGTTTCTCAAATAGGGAGGTCACCAATACTATTTTATTGGCAGCGGCCAGTTCGGAATAAAATCCGGTGGAAGGGCCGGGAATGGTTTCCGCCAGATCAAACAGTTGCGTGTTTTCAGTCTGACAGAAATACAGGGAGTTGTGCAGCTCCTGTAATACAATCAGTTGCGCACCATGTGCAGCACAAGCTTCTATGCTTTTAGCCAGGTTCATCAGGTTCGTACGAAGATCTGCTGTATTGGCTTGCTGAATAATTCCGACTTTTATTTTTCTCATATCTTTCTAATTTTATTTCAATACACCGGCAGGGTACTGCATCGTAACACAATGGAGCGATCCATGCTGCTTAATCAGCGTCCGACAATCAATGCCTACAATCTCATATTCCGGGAACGCTTCCTGCAAGACTTCTTTTGCACGTTGGTCATTCTCCGGCTGACGATAAGTAGGATAAAGCACCGCATCATTCATTATCAAGAAATTGGCATACGTTGCGGGGAGGCGTTCGCCCTCTTCCTCAATCTTGTCCACCATAGGCAATGCCAACAGGCGGTAGGGGTTTCCATTCAAAGTACGGAAGGTTTTCAGTTGTTCTTCCATTTGATGGAGAGCTTCGTAATGTTCATCCTGCGTATCGGTGCATTGCACATAGGCAATAGTATCCGGTGAGCAAAGACGAGCGAGCGTATCGACATGACTATCCGTATCATCTCCTGCCAAATACCCATGATCGAGCCAAAGTACCTGTTTCAGATGAAATACAGAACAGAGATAGTCTTCGATTTCATCGCGGCTCATCTGCCCGTTACGATTGGGAGAAAGCAAACACTCGGACGTGGTGAGTAATGTGCCCAACCCGTCACTCTCAATGGAACCACCTTCCAGAACAAAGCCCAGACGATTAACATACCGCCCATTCAGGAAACCGACTTTCACAGCCTGACGGGTAATCAGATTGTCTTTATCCGAAGCGAATTTCAGCCCCCAGCCATTGAACATGAAATCAAGAAGCGAAGCGCCTTCTGAATCCAACATGGTAATTGCACCATGATCACGCGCCCAAGTATCATTCGTTTCACACTCCATGAAACGGACATTCTGCATATTGACGGTAGCTGAAATCTGCTTTTTGACCTCCTCCGGTTCGGGAGTTACGATCAGAAGCAATTCCCGTTGGGTTATTTCGCGTGCGATAGCGGCAAAGCAGACTTGTACTTCCGTAAGCATATGTGCCCAGTCAGTTCCGGCATGGGGCCAAGTCAGCTGTATTCCGCTTTGCGGCGCCCATTCGGCAGGTAAAACAGCATTGAACGTATCACTCATATTTATCATTCTTTCTTTTCTTCTTTCGGCTTGCGGTCAAAGAACGGATTCTTGGTCGAAGCACTGACCGGAATAGCATACACGGATCTGCATCCCGGCAACCACTCCAATTGCTGCGCAGCAAGTCCGGCAGAGAACATCACACGGGTATCCACGCGCAAATCGGCCGCCGTGGCACAAGCCGAACCGATAGCTATACCTACATCGACCGAATTCACGGCACAAGGCACACCTTCAGGGCGTCCCGCACAAGTGGGATAACCACAATGGCCGCAATTCAATCCTTGCGCCTGCTCGCGCGTACCTATTATAATTACACATTCAGCCTGCAAAATGTTGGCGGCATCCCGCAAAAAGAACTTCATTCCGTGTTCTTCCACCATGGCAACCATCTTGTCCGACAATACTTTTAAATCGTCTCCGGTGACCATAGCTATTTCAATTATATCTACACCTTTTCCCTTCGGAGCGGTACGGGCAGCAGTCATCATCTGCCTTGCCACATCCAACACATGTTCGTGGCGGCTTGCACGTTCGTTCTGTATCATAATTCTCACTTTTATTAAAAACTGATAGCAAAGATAATGCAAATTGAGTGCAGAACTTTCATGCTTGCATGAAAAAGTTATGCCAAAATGCAGCTTATCTTATTTAAAGATACTGATTTCAGCCAATAATCCGTCGTTTTCTCAGAATTCCTTTCTATATTTGCTTTCAAATGGAGACCAGGACTATACTTCAAATAGACAACGCATGCATCGCTTTCGGAGCAGATACACTTTTTTCCGGTTTTTGCTTACAACTGCACGAAGGGGAAATCGCCTGCATTTCCGGACAATCGGGGCGGGGAAAGACCTCCTTGCTGAATGCAGTTTTAGGATTTGTACCCCTCAAAGCAGGGAGCATCACCGTTAACGGCATTTTACTGGAAAAAGGAACTATCGACCAAATTCGCAGGCAAGTGGCATGGATACCGCAAGAACTGGCGCTTCCATCGGAATGGGTGAAGGAAATGGTGCAACTCCCTTTCAATCTGAAAGCTAACCGGAATACCCCCTTTTCACTGGACAAACTATTTGCCTGTTTCGATGAATTGGGGCTGGAAGAGGAATTGTACGATAAACGTGTGAATGAGATCTCCGGAGGACAACGGCAACGTATCATGATTGCCGTAGCCACCCTGATGCAAAAGCTGCTGCTGATTGTGGATGAACCGACTTCCGCACTGGATTCGGACTCTACGGATAAAGTACTTGCTTTCTTCCGGAAACGAATGAGGGAGGGAAGTGCCATTCTCGCCGTCTCTCACGACCAGGGATTTGCGCAAGGATGTAACCAGATGATAACGCTATAACTAAGAGATTAATAAAGTGGGAACTATCGACATATCATATACCAGTTTAGCCATCGGATTGTTGCTGTTGCTCATTCCGCTGTTCTACTTGTGGAAGTTCAAGACAGGGCTATTGTGGGTTACCGTGATTGGTATCGCACGGATGATTGTACAACTTTTCTTTATCGGTATCTACCTGAAATACTTGTTTCTGTGGAATAACCCGTGGATCAACTTTCTGTGGGTGATTATTATGATATTCGTCGCCGCACAAACCGCCCTGGCACGCACCCAATTGAAACGGAAAATACTGTTTATTCCTATCTCCATAGGTTTCTTATTCAGTGTTGTCTGCATCGGCATGTACTTCATTGCCATTGTATTACGGTTGGAGAATGTGTTCAGTGCCCAGTATTTTATTCCGATATTCGGTATCCTGATGGGAAACATGCTATCCAGCAATGTCGTTGCACTGAATGCTTATTACAGCGGATTGAAACGGGAACAACAATTGTATCGCTATCTGCTTGGTAATGGCGCCACAAGGGCAGAGGCACAGGCGCCTTTTATCAAACAGGCTATCATTAAGTCTTTTAGTCCGTTGATTGCCAATATTGCCGTTATGGGCTTGGTGGCACTGCCCGGCACAATGATCGGACAAATCCTGGGAGGTAGTAGCCCGAATGTCGCCATCAAATATCAAATGATGATTATGGTGATAACCTTCACGGCATCCATGCTTTCGCTGATGATTACCATCTCGTTGGCATCGCGTAAGTCGTTCGATGCCAACGGAAAACTATTGCAGGTAATGGTAGAGAAAAAGGAAAAGAAGAAAAACCGTTAATGCTCTACTTTTTCAGGAGTATAACGCAACTGCACATACTGTACGCCGGGTTTTATATAAGCACTATCCATCAATACTTTCCTTACCCGGAACGTCTCAAGACGGCGATTTATATAACTTTTTATATATCCTTTCTGCGGTTTCACATACGAAAGTACTTCTATACGCCCTGCCAAATGGATATTGACTTTGGCTTTCACGGTACGTACCGCACCCGGCCTCTTTGACGATTGTCCGGGCATTTCCTTATGTTTATCTATCCAGAAGATAGCTGTAGCCTTCGGAGTAGTATCCACAAATTCCTCTTGTGCATCCTCTCCACCGCCATCCTGGGCTTTGGGTGAGGGTTGGCACGAGAAAAGAATGCATAATAAAGCGAAAAACGGGATAAGTAATGCTTTCATGGTATAGAGTTTTACAATTATCTGAACAAATATATAAAAAAAGAGTAAAACAAACAGTTATTCAGTGCATTTTTACTATATTTGCACCGAAATTTTCTATTCACATAATGAGAATTAAGGAGATAGTAAGCGCCCTTGAACGGTTCGCGCCTCTGCCATTGCAAGACGGATTTGATAATGCCGGCCTGCAAATCGGATTGACAGAAGCGGAAGCAACAGGGGCTTTGTTGTGTCTTGACGTCACTGAAGCCGTGCTGGACGAGGCGATTGTGTTAGGATACAATCTTGTCATATCCCATCATCCGCTGATATTCAAAGGATATAAATCCATCACGGGTAGGGACTATGTAGAGCGTTGTATCATGAAAGCAATCAAGAATGATATCGTGGTCTACTCAGCACATACCAACCTGGACAATGCTCCGGGAGGGGTGAACTTCAAGATTGCCGAGAAAATAGGATTGAGTAATGTACGCGTGCTGGAAGCCAAAGAGAATGCTTTGGTAAAATTGGTGACTTTTGTACCCACAGCACAGGCGGAAGATGTTCGTAAAGCTTTGTTTGCAGCCGGATGCGGTTGCATAGGAAACTACGACGCATGCAGTTACAATGTAGAAGGAGAGGGAACTTTCCGCGCTCAGGAGGGTAGCCACCCGTTCTGTGGAAGCATCGGAGAGTTGCATACGGAAAAAGAAGTGCGAATAGAGACCGTATTGCCTGCCTACAAGAAATCGGAAGTTATCAAAGCTCTACTGAGTGCCCATCCGTATGAGGAACCTGCATTCGATTTATATCCTTTGCAGAATAGCTGGACACAGGCTGGGGCAGGAGTTATCGGAGAACTGGAAACACCGGAAACGGAGTTGGAGTTCCTGAAACGCATCAAGAAGACCTTTGAAGTGGGCTGCCTGAAGCATAACAAGCTGACCGGGCGTGAAATACAGACCGTGGCACTGTGTGGAGGAGCCGGAGCATTCCTGATGCCGCTTGCCATACGCAACGGTGCAGACGTGTTCATCACCGGAGAAATCAAGTATCACGATTACTTCGGACACGATACGGATATTCTGCTGGCAGAGATAGGACATTACGAAAGCGAACAATATACAAAAGAAATATTCTATACAATAATCCGGGAGTTGTTTCCTAACCTTGCGCTGCAACAGTGCAAAGTGAATACCAACCCCATAAAATATTTATAAGTAAAATGGCTAAAGAAGCAAAAAAAGATCCTCAGGAATTGACCGTGGAGCAGAAGTTGAAAGCCCTGTTCCAGTTGCAGACTATGTTGTCTAAGATTGATGAAATCAAGACTTTAAGAGGTGAACTTCCGCTGGAAGTACAGGACTTGGAAGATGAAATCGCCGGTCTGAGCACTCGTATCGACAGAATTAAGGCAGAAGTAGCCGAACTGAAATCCGCCATCGCTACTAAGAAAGTGGAGATTGAAACTTCAAAAGCTTCTATCGCAAAATACAAGGAACAGCAGGAGAATGTACGCAACAACCGTGAGTACGACTTCCTGAGCAAAGAAATCGAATTCCAGACTCTGGAAATGGAACTTTGTGATAAGAGAATCAAAGAGTTCGCTGCACAGGAACAGGAAAAATCTGCTGAAGCTGCAAAGAGCACAGAAGCGTTGGATGAAAGACAGAAAGACCTGGACGTTAAGAAGAACGAACTGGACGAAATCATCTCTGAAACCAAGCAGGAAGAAGAAAAGCTGAGAGACAAAGCCAAAGAACTTGAAACTAAGATCGAACCGCGCTTGCTCCAATCTTTCAAGCGTATCCGTAAGAACTCTCGCAACGGATTGGGTATCGTATATGTACAGCGTGACGCTTGTGGCGGTTGCTTCAACAAAATCCCGCCCCAGAGACAACTGGATATCCGTTCTCGTAAGAAAATCATCGTTTGCGAATATTGCGGACGTATCATGATTGACCCGGAATTGGCTGGTGTAACCATCGAACACAAGGAAGAGGTAAAGGAAAAGCCGACTAGAAGAAAAAAGACTGCGGAATAATATTCGGCGGTGTATATATAGGAAAGGACGCCCCTGCAAGCAACATCTTATTGCTTGCAG